>Ga0172382_10000155_pt1 | contig 117306 bp, 116 predicted proteins | sample Leawel138RmetaG_FD_122245 | JGI IMG/M metagenome (GOLD analysis project Ga0172382, IMG submission 122245) | Leachate microbial communities from a municipal landfill in Southern Ontario, Canada - Leachate well 138R metaG | ecosystem: Engineered > Solid waste > Landfill > Unclassified | place... | reverse complement strand
TGCTCTTCTTATTAAAGATCCCAACCAGCCCGTCCGGCCAGTCTCGGCTTGCCGCCGAATGGAGAGCGCATCTTACGCGCTTCCTGACGCCTGTCAAGCCCCTTGCGAAACTTGGCTGGCGACCCTATCGAAGGCGAGTTTGCCGACGACAAGAAGTGATCATTCTATACGCTTGGAGTCGCGACCGTCAAGTGCACCGCCGCCGCTCCGAGCCCGCCGCAAGACACTTGAAGCCAGTCTGTGCCTCACGGGGAGATGCGCACTATACGGGGTTTCCAGACGACGTCAACCGCTGGTGATGATGATTTTTGCGATACGCCGTTTGCCGACCTGCACCACGAACTCGCCGACCGGCAGGACCAGTGATCGATCCCGGAGCGGCTCACCATCCAGCCTCACTGCTCCGGCCTTGATGAGGCGAAATCCCTCGGAGTTGGACTGGATCAGCCCCGCTCGGTTGAGCGCCTCGACAATCGCCGTCCCCTCGCCGAGATACGCCTCGGGCATGTCGTCGGGTAACTGTTTTTTCTGGAATCGCGCAATGAAAGCATCACGCGCCTGTTCACCGGCGCCTTTGCCATGGAAGCGGTCGACCAATTCGATGGCCAGCTCGAACTTGATGTCGCGAGGATTGCGCCCCTGCTCCATTTCTTCGCGCAGACGCGCGATCCCTTCGAGTGGTCGAAACGACAGCAGCTCGAAGTATCGCCACATGAGATCGTCGGAAATCGACATCAGCTTGCCGAACTGCTCGTCAGCGGGCTCCTCGATGCCGATGTAGTTGTTGAGGGATTTCGACATCTTGTTGATGCCGTCAAGGCCTTCGAGGATCGGGACAGTTATCACCACCTGGGGCTCCTGTCCGTACTGTTTTTGCAGCTCACGTCCAACCAGCAGGTTGAATTTCTGATCGGTGCCACCGATCTCGACGTCGGCCTGGAGCTCGACAGAGTCATAGCCCTGAATCAACGGATAAAGGAATTCATGTACCGCGATCGGGCGATTCTCGCGATAGCGCTTGGCGAAATCGTCGCGCTCAAGCATGCGCGCGACGGTGTAACGGCTGGCCAAATCAATCAGATCCGCGGCGCTCTTCGGCCCCATCCACTCGGAGTTGAAAACAATCCGGGTCTTGTTCGGATCGAGGATGCGAAAGATCTGACGCTCGTAGGTGCGTGCGTTCTCACGCACAGCCGCCGGCGTCAGACTGGGCCGCGTCACGCTCTTTCCCGAGGGGTCGCCGATCATGCCGGTAAAATCCCCGATCAGGAAAATCACCTCGTGGCCGTGCTCCTGGAACTGGCGCAGCTTGTTGATCAACACAGTGTGCCCTAAATGGAGATCCGGAGCAGTCGGATCGAAACCCGCCTTGACCCGTAGTGGCCGCCGTTCGGCCAGCAGCTCGGCCAGCTCCTCGTGGACCAACACCTCGTCGGTTCCCCGACACAATTCGGCCAGCATCTTCGCTTGCTTCTGAGACACGAGTCACCCTTCCAATAATTACATTGATTGGCTGCTGAAATCCGGCTATGTTACCGGCTTTCAGCCATGTTTTTCTGCCTAGGTTTCTGAATCGATGCAACAGCGCCCTTTATTCAAGCCAAAGCGCCGGCCAACCCGCCTAGTCCGACATGCATTCCTGGTCGGCTTCGGAGTTACTGCTCTCTTCACCGCCATGTGGCAAATCCTGCCGGGCGAAGATACGAACACGGCCCAATCACCACTAGAGGGCGACGGCAGCCAGGAGATCCCGTTGCCACTATCCGTCAACATCTCCTCGACGTCCGGAGAAAACCGGTTCAATCACTCCGGGCACGTTACCACTCCCGCTAGGCAGAAAAACTCGGAGCAGGCCCCAACAGCCCTCCCGGTCAGCCTAGAAAGCCGGCCCAACTTTCATATACCCGGACACCGGGAGGCACTTGAGGCCATCCAGACGCCCGACGAGAACCTCGTGGCGGTGGATGGGCTCGGCACTGCTCAGGATCCGCTGGATGAACACATGGTCACCGTGCGCTCTGGGGACACGCTATCGACCATTTTCGAGAAGGCGGGACTGGGCTACAGCGATGTGCTGCGCGTGCTCGATCTCGGCGACGACGCGAAACGACTTGAGCGCCTGCAGCCGGGCGAGACATTGGTGTTGATGAAAGACAATACCGACCAGTTCGCAGGCCTAAAGTACGACCTCGGCACCGAGAGCGAGCTCAATATTTTCCGTCACAATGGTGATCAGCTGATCGCGGAGATCACGGAACTCCCCAGCGAGACCCGACTGGTATCGGCCGGCGGAACCATTCGTGGCTCCCTCTACCAGTCGGCCATCGCCACCGGCGTCCCACCCGCCCAGATCATGCAGCTGGCCGAAGTTTTCGGTTGGAAGATCGACTTCCTGCGTGATGTCCGTGACGGCGACCAATTCCGGCTTATCTACGAAGTGCGGGAACGCGACGGCGAGCGACTCGGCACCGGTCATGTCATGGCGGCTGAATATGTCAATCGCGGCAAGCGGTTCCGCGCCGTCCGCTACACTTCACCGGACGGCACTACAGCCTACTACGAACCGGACGGCAGCAGTCTCGAGCGTGGCTTTTTGCGCTACCCGATCGAGTTCTCGCGCATTAGCTCGAACTTTGATCTCAAACGTCTCCATCCAATTCACAACACAGTCCGCCCGCACTATGGCGTCGACCTGGCCGCCCCGACCGGCACGCCGATCAAGTCTGCCGCCTCCGGGCGCGTGACCTTCGTCGGCTGGAAGCACGGCTACGGCAAGGTCGTCCAGATTCGTCATGATGAAAAGCACGACACCGTCTACGCCCACATGTCCGGCTTCAAGGGCAATCTCAAACGTGGGGCCAGCGTCGAAAAAGGGTCGGTCATCGGCTACGTGGGCATGACCGGCGACGCGACCGGCCCACATCTGCATTATGAAATCCGGGTCAACGGCAAGCCACTCGACCCGCTGAAGGTTGATCTGCCTGAGGCCAACCCGATCGCCTCAAGCGATCGCCAGGACTTTCTGGCCCAGACGCGCCAATCTCTTGAACAACTGGCAGCCATCCAGATCGACATCGAAGGCGAGCAGCCGGTCCACCTGGCCCATAACGTGCACGGTGCCGCCAACGCCAGCAATGAGTGAATCCCACCTCAGGGGTTCCGAACTGTTTATCGGGGCGATGACAGGAACGAGCATTGACGGGCTCGACCTCTGTCTCTGCGACCTCACCCCCCCCGCCCCACGGCTGGTCGCCCACCATCAGGAAGCACTCGACGCATCACTGGTCCAGATACTGCGCCAGCTCGCTCGTGGTGACATCAGCGGTCCACACTCTGACCTCTCCAGAGACGCCATTGATCACCTCGGCATAGCCGACCGGCTGCTGGCCGAAACCATCGCGACCGGCGTGGCTCATCTGCTCGCCGCGGCCAACGTGCCGGCCCGCAATGTACGGGCTATCGGTTCACACGGGCAGACCATCCGCCATCGGCCCGCCTGGGGCACGTCTTCCTTCACCTTGCAACTGGGCGATCCCAGCCGGATCGCAGAGCTGACCGGCATCACGGTGGCCGCCGACTTCCGCCGCCGGGATATGGCCGCAGGCGGGCAAGGCGCGCCGCTCGCGCCGCCCGCCCATGCAGCCCTGTTTCCCCCCGCCCCCACCGGCCGGATAGTGATCAATCTCGGCGGGATCGCCAATGCCTCTATTCTGCTGCCCCAGGCAGAACCAACCGGCTTCGACACTGGCCCGGCCAACACCCTGATGGACGCCTGGAGCACCTTCCACCAGAGCGAACCCTTTGATCGCGGTGGCCGCTGGGCGGCCAGCGGGCAAGTCAGTGAGCCGCTGCTAGCTGCACTGCTCGATGACCCGTTTTTTACTGCACCAGCGCCAAAATCGACGGGGCCGGAATACTTCCACCTCGACTGGCTGCGCAACCGCGGCCGCCGCTGGCTGGCGACACTGCCGGCAGAAGACGTACAGGCGACCTTACTGGAGCTGACCGCCGCAAGCATTGACGACGCACTCGCCCCCTGGCTGGGCGAGTGTCCGACCATGCCGGTGACGCTATGCGGCGGCGGCGCCTACAACGATCGTCTAGTGGCACGACTACAAGAACGACTGGGGACGAGGGTGGAGAGCAGTGCAGCACTCGGTCTGGCGCCAGAATGCGTCGAAGGGGTGGTATTCGCCTGGCTGGCCCGTCAGCTTCTGATCGGACGGCCCGGCAACGCCCCAGCAGTCACAGGCGCAGCCGGACCACGCCTGCTGGGAGGCATCTACCCGGCCTAGGGAAGCTTTACGCGCCTGAAAGGAGCTTTAGAGGGGCTTGTTGAAAGGCGGGAGGGTCAGCGAGCACCGATCGGCCGGTAATCGCGAGGACTCTCACCAACATAGACCTGGGTTGGCCGGTAGATGCGATTGTTGGCGATCTGTTCCTTCCAATGCGCCAGCCAGCCGGCGGTGCGCGAGATAGCAAAAATTGGCGTGAACTGGTCACTCGGGATCCCGAGCTCCGCATAGAGCAGGCCCGAATAGAAATCAACGTTGGGGTAGACCCCCTTGGCGGAAAGATGCTCAGCGGCCTGGGCCTCGAGTTCACGAGCGATCTCGTACAAGGGCGAAAGCTGGCCGCCGCGATGCTCGCGCAACTGCTCGAGCAGGTCCTGCAGAATGCCCGCGCGTGGATCCTTGACCTTGTACTCGCGGTGGCCGAAGCCCCAAATCACTTCCTTGTTGGCCAATCTGTCCTGCAGCCACGGCTCGACGTTCTCGACCGAGCCGATCTCGTCAAGCATGCTGAGCACCCGCTGGTTGGCCCCCCCATGTAATGGACCGGCGAGCGTACCGATGGCCGCGGCGACCACCAGGTTTGGTGGTGCGAGGGTCGAACCACAGACCAGCGAGGCGAAGGTAGAGGCGTTGAGCGTATGCTCAGCATGCAGGATCAGACAGGCGTCCATGATGCGCGCCTCGATCGGATCGGGCTCACGCTCGGTCATCATGTAGAGGAAGTTCTCCGCGTACGAAAGATCGTTACGCGGCTGGACCGGATCGTCGCCTTTGCGGATATGCTCCCACATCGCCACCAGCGTCGACATGCTGGCAAGAATCTTGATGATCATCTGCTCGACAAACTCACTGTCGGCGTTCACGCCGTTGGCCGTCATGCGCTCCTGACCCGGATAGAACATGCCGAGACTGGCCACACAGGTCTGCAGGGCCTCCATCGGATGCCCGTCGATGGGCAGAAACTTCATGATGTCGCGGACGTTGTATTTCACGCGACGGTTGCGGCGCAGCTCGGCATCGAACTCCGCCAGCTCAAGTGCCGTGGGCAGATCACCGTGGATCAGCACCCACACGGTTTCCTCGAACGTGCTCTGGCGCGCCAGATCCACGATGCGGTAGCCACGGTAGGTCAGCAAACCAGCCTGGCCATCCAGATAGGAAATGGCAGACTGCGCCGCCGGCACGCCCTGCAATCCCGGTATGAATTCCATCGACAACGCCCTGTAAAAACCTGTGTCCGGCCCGGTGAGGGGCATATCCGCCCTCACCCAAACTCAAACGGGATCAGATCGAGAACGAGGAGCCGCAACCACAGGTGGTGGCCGCGTTGGGGTTACGGATCACAAACTGTGCCCCGGAGACCTCCTCCTTGTAATCGATCTCCGCCCCCTCGAGGTACTGGATGCTCATCGGGTCGACCAACAAGGTCACACCGGAGCGCTCAACGGCCGTGTCGTCCGCCTGGCGCTCTTCCTCGAACATGAAGCCATACTCGAAACCCGAACAGCCGCCACCAGTGATGAACACGCGCAGCTTGAGCTCAGAGTTGCCTTCTTCCTCGATCAGGGACTGGACCTTGCGCGCCGCGTTCTCGGTAAACACCAGCGGCGCGGTGTCGGCGGCCGGCTCGGCCACCAGGATGTCGGTTGCGTTAGCCATCGCATTCACCTCAATCGATTGCAGCCAACTCCGGCGGGAGGATCCCCGCCGAGTCAGCAAACCTACATTCTATCAGACCACAGGCCAACTCATGCCAGACGGCCTGCGCTCAAGGCGAGAGCGCGACCAGTTCAAGCCCGTCCGTCTCGCGGCAACCTAGCATCAGGTTCATGTTCTGCACCGCCTGCCCGGCCGCGCCCTTGACCAGGTTGTCGATCACGCTGGAGACCACCAGCACCGGGCCGTCCAGTGGTTGGTGAACGGCCAGCCGGCAAAAATTATTGCCGCGCACACTGCGTGTCTCCGGGTGGCTGTTTGGCGGCATCACGTCGACAAACGGCTCTTCAGCGTAGTAGCGCTCGTAACGGGCCTGAACATCACCCGGCTCACCGGACAGTGGCAGATAAACGGTCGACTCGATCCCGCGCACCATCGGCACCAGATGCGGAACGAACGTCAGGCCGATCTCGCGCCCGGAGACCGCCGTCAGGGTCTGGCGGATTTCCGGCTGGTGACGATGACCGCTGGCAGCATAAGCGCGCATACTCTCGCCGGCCTCGGCCATCAGGGTGTGTACCGCCGCCGCTCGTCCAGCGCCACTCGCGCCCGATTTGGTGTCCGCGATGATCCGGTCATGCTCAACCCAATCCATGCCCATCAGTGGCAGTATCGCCAGCGTAGTGGCGATGACATGGCAGCCGGGATTAGCAACCAGTTGCGCGCCACGAATCTCGTCGCGGTAGAGTTCCGGCAGGCCATAGGCTGCTTGTTCGACCCATGCCGGGGAGACGTGTTCCATGCCATACCAGCGCGACCAGACATCGAGGTCCTTCAGGCGGAAATCAGCGGCCAAGTCGATCACTCGCACCCCCTGCTCGAGCAAGCCCGGCGCCTCCCGCATGGCAATGCCGTTCGGCGTGGCGAAAAAGACCAGGTCGCAAGCAGCCAGGTCCGCCTCACCCGGATCGCTGAACTCCAGATCGGTATGGCCGCGAAGATTCGGATAGAGCTCGTCCACTCGCCGCCCCACCTCGCTGCGGGAGGTCATGACCTGCACTTCGGCCTCCGGGTGATGGACCAACAGACGCATCAACTCGGCACCGGTGTAACCACTGCCGCCGACGATTCCGATCTTTTTCATGTCTGCACTCGACTCCTGCTGCATGGGCCTCTGGTCGATCTCTAATCATAGCCACCGCCATGATCGAACCGGCTTCACAATCGTGGCATATTAGAGAGCCTCGGCGCGAATGGGAATGCAGCGGCTCCCGCTGCAACCAAATTCATCCGCTGACTTCGTATCCTCCGGGAGGCCCGGCCCGTGACCGCTCTGCTCGCCCACATCCAGAATTGGCTCGGCCGCCACGCCAGTCGGTTCATCGAGCGGTTGCGCCTTCGCCTGGCCCAACCCGACGCCTTGCTGCAGGTCACCCTGTTGGGCCTGATTGCCGGCCTGTTGGCCGCCCTGCTGGTGGTCGGCTTCCGGCTCGCGCTTGAGGGCCTGCAGGTCTACTTGCTGGGCCTGCCCGGCCCCGGACGCTACGAGTCACTGTCGGCCGAATGGCGACTGTTGCTGCCCATCGCTGGCACGCTGCTGCTGGGCTTCGTCTTCCACCTGCTGCCGGCCGGCATGCATAACGTCGGCGTCGGGCACGTGATCATCCGCTTCCACCGCTTCGGGACCGCCATGCCCTGGCAAAATGCCATCGTGCAGTTTTTTGCCGGCATCTGGGGACTACTGATCGGACTGACCGGCGGCCGTGAAGGACCCGGCGTGCATCTGGGTGCTTTCGGCGGCAGCGTGATCGGTCACAGCCTCGGCCTGCCCAATAACAGCGTGCGCACGCTGTCCGGCTGCGGGGTAGCAGCAGCGATCTCGGCGGCCTTCAACACCCCGCTGGCGGGAGTGATCTTCGCCCTAGAGGTGGTGATCAAGCAGTACACTCTGGCCAACTTCCTGCCGGTGATCCTGGCCTCGTCGATGGGCGCTCTGGTTGCCGTTACCTTCTTCGGTCCCGAGACGGCGTTCGACATCGAGATCCACCATCAGATGTCACTCTGGGAGGTCCCGCTCCTGCTGGGCCTGGGATTGGTGGCCGGCGCACTGGCCGCCGGTTACATCCAGATCATCGAGAGCACCATCAGCTGGAGCTGGGGCTGGCCCGTTTGGGCACGCTTCGGGGCCGCCGGCGTGGCCACGGGGGTGATTGGCTTCTGGATCCCCGAGGTGCTCGGAATCGGCTACGACACCATCAGCCTGGTGGTGGCCGCCGAACTGACTCTGGGGGCACTTCTGATTATCGCTGTGGCCAAGTGGCTGCTGGCAAGCGTGACCGTCGGGCTAGGATTGCCGATTGGCACCATCGCCCCGACACTGATGATCGGTGCTGTGGTCGGCGGCGCTCTCGGCAGCTTGCTGTATCACTTCGACCAGATCCCGCTGATTGATGTACCTTTCTATACGATGCTCGGCATGAGCGCGATGATGGGAGCCACACTGCAGGCTCCGCTGGCCGCTCTGGCCGCGGTGCTGGAGCTGACCAGCGATACCGGGGCGATCTTGCCGGCAATGATCACCATCGTCGTCTCGGGGCTGATCAGCCGCATGATATTCGGCAAATCCGGCCTGTACGACACCATGCTGCGGGCCAACGACCAGAAGATGCCGGGGCCGTCACTGTGGTTCAGCGGCGATGACATCGGTGTCTCGAGTGTCATCGAGAGACGCGTCAGCGAAGTCACCTGCCCCTGCAACCTCAGCCAGTTCGAGCAGGCGCTCGAGGACAAGCCCACCTGGATCGTCATCCACGACGAGCAACGCAATACCATGGGTGTAGTTCGTTATGCGACGGCCCGAGCGGCGGTCGACCAGCTGTTTCGCCAGGCCCTGCATGATGCACAGGCTGATCAGGCCGCCAAGGACAACGAGATCGAGGCGGCCAACGAGCCAGGCTCGGACGATCTGGCTACAGACAAGACAACCACGGTCGAGAAAATCACTCCTCGGGCCGATGAGACCGGGGATGTCACAGCACAAGCGAAAGACACGGAAGCGCTGGCTGACCAGGTCCGTGAAACTGTTCGCATCGATCCAACGAAAATCAGCGGCTTCTACCGCGCCGCGGATGTCGAGATCGGCTACACCCTCACCCAGGCCCAGCGGGTCATGCGCGAACAGGATGTCGGCGTACTGGTCGCCCGCCGCATGCTGGGGGCGAAGCAGGCACGGACACTGGGCGTAATGACCACCGCCATGCTGGAGCAGGCGATCGTCGAGCGTTGACGCGCGTTGAGCACGTTGACGTTGCTCCGTCGGCCACGGAAACTTTGCCCCAGACGGGAAGTCCACCTCAAGGCCCCACCAACCCCGATCGATACAAGAGGATTCGACATGAAACCATGCATCCATACCGACCACAGCCAAGCCGATGCCGTCGTGAGTCCGGATCACGATGCCAAGCGGCGGCATCTGCTGCTGGGTGGGGCCGGCCTGCTGCTTTCCCTGGGGCTCGGTGGTTGCCTGTCGAAGTCCGGCATCCCGCTCGCGGGCGTGACCGTGCTGGATCTGGACGGCAGCCCGGTGCCGCTGGATTCGATCAAGGGCAAACCCACCGTAATCACCTTCTGGGCCACCACCTGCCCGGGCTGCGTCAAGGAGATCCCGCACATCCAGGAGTTGCACGACAAATACGGCCCTCGGGGTGTGAACGTGATCGGACTGGCGATGAGCTACGACCCGCTCGATCAGATCAACGCCATGGTCAAACAGAAGAACATGACCTACACCGTCTGGCAGGATCAGAGCGGCCGCGCCGCCGAGGTGTTCGGCCCGGTCCGGGTTACGCCAACCTTCTTTATTCTCGACCGCCAGGCGCGGATCGAACATCAGAAAATCGGCCTGATCGACATGGATCGGGTCGAAGGCATCCTTGAGAGGCTGATCCAGACTTCCTGAGCGCGCCACCCCGGCCCACCTGCCTGGCACTCCCCGCCCGCCGGGGAGAATTTCGTTACACTGGGGGTCTTTGCGCGCAGTCGGTTGTCGCGACAAACACGGTCAGGAGAGCCCCTTATCAGGTCATGAACATCATTATCAAGACCCCCGAAGAAATCGAGAAAATTCGCATCGCCAGTCAGCTGGCCGCGGAAGTGCTGGTACTGCTGCGCGAGCACGTCAGGGCTGGCGTGACCACCGGCGAGCTCAACGAAATCGCCCATCGGCACATCACCGAAGTCCAGGGCGGCACGCCGGCAACGCTCGGCTACCACGGCTTCCCAGCCTCGATCTGCACTTCGATCAACCACCAGGTCTGCCATGGCATCCCGGGCGACCGTAAACTGCGCGACGGCGATATCCTCAATATCGACGTCACTGTCATCAAGGATGGCTGGTACGGTGACACCTCGGCAATGTACACCGTCGGCAAGCCGTCGATACGCGCCCAGCGGCTGATCGATGTCACTTACGAGGCCATGATGAAGGGCATCGAGGCGGTCCGCCCGGACGCGACCCTCGGCGACATCGGTCACGCCATCCAGACACTCGCCGAGGCCAGTGGCTTTTCCGTGGTCCGCGAGTACTGTGGCCACGGCATCGGTCGCAGCTTCCACGAAGACCCGCAGGTGGTCCACTATGGGAATCCGGGCGAGGGCGTGCGCCTCAAGCCGGGCATGGTCTTCACCATTGAGCCAATGATCAACGTCGGCAAGAAAGAAGTCAGACTGCTCGGTGATGACTGGACGGTGGTCACCAGGGACCACTCGCTCTCGGCCCAATGGGAACACACGGTCGCGGTGACCGAAGACGGGGTCGACATCCTCAGCCAGCTCCCAGACTGACCGCATGCCACTCGAGCGTCGCTTCGGCGACCAGACTACTTTGCCGTCCGACCGCCCACTCGCCCGTCAGCTCGAGGCGCTCAACGCCTGCTGGAAAGAAACTCTGGCAGACGGCATCCCTGCCCGAAATTTCATCGCCGAGGTATCCGCCCGCGTCGATAGCGTCCTGCGCAGTCTCTGGAAGGACAAGCTGGCCGACACCTCCTGCGCCCTGGTGGCCGTCGGCGGCTACGGTCGGGGCGAGATGTTCGTCCACTCGGACATCGACATCATGGTGCTCACACCGGACCGTAGCCACGACGATGCGGTCCAGGCCTTCCTGTACACACTATGGGATACCGGTTTGCCGATCGGCTACGCCGTGCGCAGCCTCGACGAGTGCCTGCTGGCGGCCGACGACCCGACCATCTACACCAGCCTGCTCGAATCACGCCTGGTGGCAGGCAGGGCGGAGTTGCTCGCCCGCCTGGATGCGGCCATCCGCGACGACTCGCGCTTCAGCCCGGCCTGGTTTTTCGCCGCCAAGGTCGACGAACAGCAGACGCGCCATCAGTCACATGACAACCTCGGTACCAAGATTGAGCCACACATCAAGGAAGGTCCCGGTGGGCTGCGCGACCTGCATACCATCCGTTGGCTGGCCAATCGCATCGACGGCGCAGCGACCCTGGCGAGCATGCATCGCGCCGGTTTGCTGCATGATGACGAATTTCAGGCCCTTGAGCAGGCCGAATCCCTGCTGTTTCGCATCCGCATCGGCCTGCACGGACTGGCCGAGCGCGCCGAAGAGCGTCTGCTGCTCACCCATCAGAAAGCCCTGGCAACCGCTTTCGGCTACCAGGGCCAGCAGGATGGCAATCTCGCCGTCGAGCGCTTCATGCAGCACTTCTTCCGCGCCACCATCGAGGTCGAGCGACTCAACCAGCTGTTGATCCAGCGCTGGCGCGAACGCCTGCAGCCGGAAATCCTCAAACCAGTCGAGCAGATCAACCCGCGTTTCAACAAACGAGGCCGGCTGATCGAGACCCGCGACGCGCAGGTGTTCATGCGCTCGCCCACGGCGATCCTCGAGCTGTTCCTGCTGCTGGCCAGACACCCCGAGCTCGAGGGCATGACCGCCGCCACGGCCCGCCAGCTGCGCGCCAATCTGTCGGTAATCGACGACGGGTTCCGCGCCAACCAGCAGGCCAAAGCCTTGTTCATGGATCTGTTGCGTGCCGACCGTGGCGTCTACCTCGCGCTGCGCAGCATGAATCTTACCGGCGTGCTGGCCGCCTACATCCCCGCCTTCGTACCGATCGTCGGGTTGATGCAGTTCGACCTGTTCCATGCCTATACGGTCGACACCCACAGCTTGCTGGTGATCCGCAATCTGCGCCGACCGGCCCTGCCGGAATACCGAGACGAGAACCCGGTCGCCGCCAAGGCCTTCAGTCGCATTCCTCGTCCCGAAGTGCTCTACCTGGCTGGCCTGTTCCACGATATCGCGAAAGGCCGCGGTGGTGATCACGCCAAACTGGGGGCAGTGGATGCCCGCGAATTTGCCCGGGCACATGGGCTATCGCATGCGGATGTCGACCTGGTCGGCTGGCTGGTTGAGCAGCACCTGCTGCTCTCGTATACGGCACAGCGCCAGGACATCGAGGACCCGGAGGTCATCCGGCGGTTTGCCGAACAGGTAGGCAGCCCCGGACAGCTCGACCACCTCTACCTGCTGACGGTGGCCGACATCCGCGCCACCAACCCGCAACTGTGGAACTCCTGGCGCGATGCACTCCTGCGCCGACTGTTCGAGCTCACTCACCAGCACTTCGCCGAAGGGATTCGCTCCTCCGCACAGATCGTGCGTGAAACACGCCGTGACGCCAATCGGCAAGGGGCGCGCGAAGGACTGGATGCCACCAAACTCACCGCCTGGCTCTCGGGCATGCCGGAGGAGTACTTCCTTCGCAACGAGATCGAGAACATCCTGCGCCACTCCCGGGCAGCGATCGATGCCGACCTACCCGCGCTGACCATCAACGACAACCGGCAACATCAGGCCACCCAGATCCTGATCCTCGGCCAGAACCATCCGGCCCTGTTCGCGCATGTGGCCGCGGGAATCGACCGGGAAGGGCTCAATGTCCAGTCGGCCAACATCACCGTGATCCCGCGGCCGCAGGTAGTGGAAAGCGGCCTTACCGCTGTCGACAGCGACGGCAGCCGCGAGCCGCTGCCCGAGTCTGAACTCATCCTGCTGGAGTTCTTTGTCCTCGACCGGCAGGGCCAGGCACTCGACGACCCTGGCGCCCTGCAAGCACTCCACGAGAGACTGGAGCAGACAATCCACCGCCCCGAACGCATGCTGCCGGTCATCCGGCGACGCCCCCCGGCCCAGATGTCCAGCCTCGACGTGGATACCAAAGTGGAATTTATCGCCGACGTCGCCCGAGCGCGCACCATGATCCAGGTGCTGACCAAGGATCGCCCGGGTCTGCTTGCCGATCTGTCCGACACCCTGTGGCGCATGGGGGCGATCCTGCTGCATGCGCGTATCACTACCCTCGGCGAACGAGCCGAAGATGCTTTTTTCGTGGTCGATGAGCACGGCCATCCGATCAACGATCGCGAGCACCGGCAGGCGATCGCCGCGGCACTGACTCAGGCGGCCAAGGGCGACACGGCGGAAACAGGGCCGTGAGTCCGGTCGACCACAGCCTGTCCGCCAACCAGCCATCGAGCGACTGGGTCCTGCTCGACCAGCGACGCGACTTCCTCGTCGTGGCCAAGCCCGAACGCATGCTTTCGGTGCCCGGCCGCGGAGCAGACAAACAGGACTGCCTGATCCGGCGGGTACAGACGGAGTTTCCCGAGGCGCGCATCGTCCACCGGCTCGACTGGGCCACCTCCGGCCTGTTGGTGCTGGCGCGCAACGCCCGCGCTCACTCGTTCCTGTCAAAGGCCTTCGCCGAGCGGCGGGTAGACAAGACCTATGTGGCGCTGATCGATGCGTCACTCGATCCGGCCGACGGGCTGATCGACCTGCCGATCGGCAGGGATATGGAGCGACCGCCACGCTACCGCATCGACCCCGAGCAGGGCCGGCCATCACGGACGCGTTACCGAGTCACTGAAGTCGACGAGACCCACGTGCGGGTGATCCTCGAGCCGATCACCGGGCGATCGCACCAGCTGCGCGTGCACCTGCTCGCCCTGGGGCGACCCATCCAGGGCGACGCGCTTTACCACCCCGCGGCCAATCGCCACGAGCGACTGATGCTGCACGCCAGTCGACTGGCCTTCCCGGACCCGGAGCACCCGGACGCCCCGAAGGTCAGTTACCGGCTGCCACCCCCATTCTGACCGCCCGGCTCAATCACTCGCCCCTAGAGCTTCCCTAGCAGCTCGACGGCATGGCCATCCAGATCGCGGAAGAACAACGCATCACGTCCCGAGCGCGAGCGGGTGAAGGGAATGCCGCGGTCAATCAAGCGTGTGACAAAGGGCGCGGTCGTCTCTACTCGTAGGGCGAAGTGCCGGTCACGCCCACCATGCTCCGGCCGCCCCTCGCGTGGATCGGGATCAGGCAGCTCGAGCAGGTGCAACGCCTGCCCGCCGCCCAGCGACAACCAGACACCGGGAAAACCAAGATCGGGGCGTGACAACTCCACCAGCCCCAACACCTCGGCATAGAAACGACCGGCACGCTCGGCGTCATTCACCAACAGGCTGACGTGGTCAAGACCATGCACCTCGGACTGGCTTTCGGCCTTGTGCATGGCTGGCTGCTGGAACGAGTCACCTGGGCCGGCCTTTGGATCAGTCTTCATGGGCGATTCTCGCAGCAATTGGATCGACAGCCTATAATGCCCGGTCGCGACGCTCTGCGTCACCACCACAAAACTCAATGGCACTCACCACCCCTGGGCATGAACTCCAATCTCGACCGCCTGCACCCCTACCCCTTCGAGAAGCTCGCCGAGCTCAAGGCTGGCGCCGTGCCGCCAACCGACCGGGCCCACATCCCGCTATCGATCGGCGAGCCGCGTCACGCCCCGCCCGACATCGTGCTCGACACATTGCGCGAGGCGCTGCCGGAGATCGCCCGCTACCCTGCCACCCGTGGCGAGCCGGCCCTGCGCGAGGCCATGGCCGGCTGGCTGACTCGCCGCTTCGGCCTCGCCACGGGACTGCTCGACCCGAACGCCAATGTGCTGCCGGTCGCCGGCACCCGCGAGGCGCTGTTCGCCATCGCCCAGGCAGTAGTCGAGCGTGACACCGACGACGGCCGCCCTCCGCTGGTGCTGATGCCCAACCCTTTCTACCAGATCTACGAGGGCGCGGCCTTCCTGGCTGGCGCCGAGCCTTACTACTATCCGACCTGTGCAGAAAACGACTTTCTGCCGGACTTCGACGCCATCCCCGAGTCGGTCTGGCAACGTGCCCAGCTGCTCTACGTCTGCTCGCCGGGCAACCCCAGCGGGGCGGTGATCGATGCACCCCGCTACCGAGAACTGCTGACCAAGGCCGCCCGCTTCGACGTGGTGGTGGCCGCCGACGAGTGCTACTCCGAAATATACTTTGACGAGACCCAGCCACCCGTCGGTCTGCTCGAGGTGGCCGCTGCACGCGGTGGCGAGACACCACTCAAGAATGTAATCGTTTTTCACAGCCTGTCGAAGCGCTCCAACCTGCCGGGGCTGCGCTCAGGACTGGTCGCCGGTGACGCCGCCCTGCTGCAGCAGTTTTTACGCTACCGCACCTATCAGGGCTGTGCCCTGCCGCTACCGACCCAGCGGGCAAGCATCACTGCCTGGAACGACGAAGCGCATGTGCGCGCCAACCGCGGCTTCTACCGCGAGAAGTTCAGCGCGGTGCTCGAGATCCTGGGGCCGGTCGACGGTATCGAGGCCCGCTGGCCGGATGCTGGCTTCTACCTCTGGGCCAGGGTCGAAGGTGACGAGCGCGATTTCGCCCGCCGACTATATGCCGAGCAAAATGTTACCGTATTGCCGGGGCGTTTCCTCTCCCGTGACGTCGACGGCGTCAACCCCGGCGTGGGTTTTGTGCGCATGGCGCTGGTCGCCGAGCTCGACGATTGCGTCGATGCCGCCCAGCGAATTCGGGCGATGCTTTCCTGAAGGCCAAGCGCAACCAGCACCCGTCCCGCATCATATCGCCTATAGCCCAAACCAGCAGTAACGGGCAGCAGAGGCACCCAGCTCGCTCGGGCCGCCAGCAGACAACTGTTGGTACAATCATTCGCCAATCACCAATCGAATCTCATCAGCCGGCACAGCACGCCGGCTGATCACTTTCCCAACTTTTTCAGGAGAACCCGATGGATATCCAGTCCGTACGCGAAACGATTGAGTCGGCCTTCGAGCGCCGCGCCGAGATCAACCCAAGCAACGCACCGGCCGATGTCGTCGAGGCAGTCGAGGCCGCACTGGCCAGGCTCGATAGCGGCGAGCTGCGTGTGGCCGAGCGACGCGGTGTCGGCGACTGGCAGGTCAACGAGTGGCTGAAAAAGGCCGTGCTGCTGTCGTTCCGCCTGCACGACAACGAAATGGTCTCCGGTGGCGACCTGCGTTACTTCGACAAGGTGCCGACCAAGTTCGCCGACTGGGACCAGGCCCGCTTCGAGGAAGCCGGCATTCGCGTGGTGCCGAACGCAGTCGCCCGTCGCGGCAGCTTCATCGCCAAGAACACCGTGCTGATGCCGTCATACGTCAACATCGGCGCCTATGTCGACGAAGGCACCATGGTCGACACCTGGGCAACAGTGGGCTCCTGCGCCCAGATCGGCAAGAACGTTCACCTGTCTGGTGGCGTCGGCATCGGTGGCGTGCTCGAGCCCTTGCAGGCCGCCCCGACCATCATTGAGGACAACTGCTTTATCGGGGCACGCTCGGAAGTAGTCGAAGGCGTGATCGTCGAGGAAGGCTCGGTCATCTCGATGGGCGTCTACATCGGCCAGTCCACCAAGATCTACGACCGCGAGACCGGTGAGATCCACTTCGGCCGCGTCCCCGCCGGCTCGGTAGTCGTCTCCGGCAGTCTGCCGTCGAAGGACGGCAAGTACAGCCTCTACTGCGCGGTGATCGTCAAGAAAGTCGACGAAAGAACGCTCAGCAAGGTCGGTATCAACGAGCTGCTACGCGATATCTGATCACCGCCTCGATTAGTCGAGTGGATAGAGGAAAGGCCCCGCCAGCGATTCGATCGCGGCGGGCCTTTTTCTTCGGGCTTGCTCTGATTTTTCAACTCAACACGTCCAGCAGGAACTGGTGGGATCGAGGTGATAAGCGAAACCACATTCCAGCAACACAACTGGGTGCCATGATTACGTTATTACGTTAAGGAAGCTCTGCGCGAATCGATAGCGTCTCTGCGGGACCCGCCAAGGGTCCAGCTGCCAGGCGCAGTCCGCCGTGAAGGGCGGTGGTCCTTTACAAGGGCTGCCCAAGCTATAGCTTGGGCGCAGATGGGCCCCAAGCCATCACTTGGGCGGCCCGCCCGAAGGGGCTGGCGACGACAGTAGCTTGTCCAACTCAACCAGTTGGCTGTGAAGAGCAGCCTGCTGTCTAGTCCTTGTCGGGAAATTAGGCCGAGTGGGACGCGTTTAGTTGGCCCGCCGTCCGACGCCATGGGTGACGAAGCCCGGCCCCTGGTGACCGGGGCCCTCGTCGAGCAGCACCTTGCCTTCGGCGAGGAGCAGCCATTCGATATCGGTCAGCTCCTGGGACAGGTCGCTGGCACGCACCAGCATGTCGACGCGTTTGGGACCGCCGCTCTGGTAAGCCAGTTGATGTGGATGAAACAGCTCGATCACGAGCAGGCCGCCCGGGCGCAACGCGGCGGCGGCGCGACGATAGACCTCGCGTCGGGACGACGGCTCGAAATGCAGGTAGATCAGCACCACCGCATCAAAACCACCTTCCTCCCAATCCCACTCGCTGAGATCGGCACAGTGGACGGCCAGGCTCACGCCTCGCTCGTCGGCCAGCTGACGCGCCTTGGTGCAGCCGATGGCGGAATAATCGACCGTGGTGACGTCGAAACCCTGCTCGGCCAGCCACACGCCGTTGCGCCCCTCACCGTCACCCAGCACTAGCACCCGGTCGCCGGATGTCAGACGATAGATCTGGCTGAGCAGGAACTCGTTGGGATGGGTGCCGTAGAGGAAATCGATCTGGCCATATTTTTCGTTCCAGAATTCGGACATTGTCTGGTTCGCCCCCCCTTATGGCAGACAAGAATCAGTCTACCCCATCTTGATCGGCCGATGCTCCAGCCGCAGCAGGCATCTGACGACTGGTCGACTGGGCCGGGAAGATCACGCGGAAGCGGCTGCCCTTCCCCGGCGAGCTCTCGATCTCCAGCCGGCCACCATGACGCAACGCCACGTGCTTGACGATGGCCAGCCCCAGGCCGGTACCGCCGCGCGAGCGCGAGCGCCCGACGTCCGCCCGGTAGAAGCGCTCGGTCAGACGCGGGATGTGGTGTGCCTCGATACCAAAGCCCGAATCGTTGACGGAAAACACCGGCTGGCCCTGCTCGTCAATTACCCAGCGTACCGCCACCCGGCCGCCGGCAGGGGTGTATTTCACGGCGTTGAAAACAAGATTGGAGAAGGCCGACTGGAGCTCGCGCGGCACTCCCCTGAGTATCAAATCGGCATCGAGCTCCGACTCGATCCGGTGGCCCTCCTCGCCGGAGAGCAGGCGGGCGTCGTCGAGGATCGGCTCGATCAATCGAGCGACGTCGATCGACTCGAACAGCTCGACGTGCGGCTGCGAGGTTTCCAGGCGCGAGAGCAGCAGCAGGTCCTCGACGATCCGCCGCATGCGGTCGCCCTGCTGGTGCATGTCCGACAGGATCCGATGCATCTGCGGGTCCTGGTTCTCGTCGCTGTCCAGCAGCATCTCGACATAGCCGGCAAGCACCGTCAACGGTGTGCGCAATTCGTGGGAGACGTTGGCGACGAAATCCTGTCGTACCCCTTGCAGACGATGCAGGGCGGTCACGTCGCGGCCGATGAGCAGAAAACGGTCCGAGCCGTAGGGCTCCATTCGCAGGCTCAGCGTGTGGGCCTCGTCGCCCGGCGAGGTGATCTCCAGCGGCGGCCGCTCGGTACCGTGGGCTAGCCAGTCGGTGAAGGCCGGCGCCCGCCACAGGCCGTCAACCCGCAAGCCGATATCCGAACGGCTCAGCCCCAGCATCTCGATCGCGGCCAGGTTAAGCCACTCTATCTGACGATCCTCAGTGAGCACTACCATGGCATCGGGCACCGACATAGCCGAGTGATGGTAACGCCTGAGCAAGGCCACCAGACGGCGTTGACGCCGGGACCAGTGTCGATTCAGTCGCCGTTGACGAACCTGGATCAAACCGGGCAACCCCCAGACGCGACGCGGCAGCGAAGTGATGGGCAAGGCCCGCCCCAGATAAATCACGCGCCACAAAAGCGTGACTGTGTAAAGAAGAAGCCCCATGACGGGAATCAGGACCCACGCAGTCTCCCAACCGATCGCCATACCACTCCAGGCGACCAGCGACGCCAGTGCCAGAGAAGCCATGACAAGAACGCCTTCCTCACGCCACGCGCGTCGGCGCACCTCGGCCAATCGCAATTGGCGCAGATGAGCGCGCCGTTCGAGTCGTGTCGGCGTGAGAATGTCGTGAGGCAAGGGAGGTCGCGAATCGGTCATCGACGAAAATCAGCAGTGCATCAGCCAATCCGAGGGGCTATCCACGCCCATCATTGAGCCGAAAACCGGTAGCCCACACCACGCACTGTCTGGATCAGACCATCATACCCGCTGGGCGCCAACACCTTGCGCAAGCGCAGGATGTGCACGTCGACCGTGCGTTCCTCGACGTAGGCGTTCTGCCCCCAGACGCGATCAAGCAGCTGGGCGCGGCTAAACACTCGTTCCGGGCGCTTCATGAAGAACGCCAGCAGGCGGAATTCGGTGGGCCCAAGGTTTATCACCTCGCCGGCCGCCGTGACGCGGTAGCTCTCCTGGTCGAGCTTGAGGCCCGCCATGTCAAGGACGGGGCTCTCAATGTCCGGCGAGACGCGCCGCAGCACCGCCTTGATGCGGGCCATGAGCTCCCGCGGCGAGAACGGCTTGGTGACGTAGTCGTCGGCGCCCGCCTCCAGCCCCCTGACCTTGTCTTCCTCCTCGCCGCGCGCGGTGAGCATCACGATGGGCACGTCCCGGGTCAGCTCGTCGCGCTTGAGCCGGCGGGCGAACTCGATGCCGCTGGCGCCGGGCAGCATCCAGTCGAGCAGAATCAGGTCGGGCTGCCGATCGGCGAGGCACTCATAGGCCTCCTGGACGTCTTCGGCCTCGACCAGATCATAGCCTGCGCGCCCCAGCGCGAAGGCCACCATCTCACGAATCGGCTGTTCGTCCTCGACAATCAGTATGGTCTTTTTCATCGGTCATCCCGGTCGCGGGCGGTCCTCACGACAGTGCATGGGTTTGGGTTCGGCCCGTATTAGACGTCGTTACAATGACAACCGCATGACAAGATGACAACTGTGTCCGAGCCGCAGCCATCGCAAAGAGGATAGAATGGCTTCCCCCGACGCTGTAAACGGTGCCAGAGCATGACCAAACCCGATCCCGAAGTTGTCGCCCTCGACGTCGCCCGTGCCCTGGAGGAAGACATCGGTACCGGCGATATTTCCGCGCAACTGATCCCGGCCGACCAGAAGGCCCGCGCCCACATCGTCAGCCGTGAGCCAGCCGTGCTTTCGGGGGTCGCCTGGGCGGACGCCAGCTTCCGGCGCATCTCGCCGGCAGTGCGTATCGAATGGGCTGCCGCCGATGGTGACGAACTGCTGCCCGAGCAGGCCCTCTGCCTGATCAGCGGCCCGGCCAGACCCATGCTGACTGCCGAGCGCGTCGCGCTGAATTTCCTGCAGACACTAAGCGCCACGGCAACCATCACACGACGTTTTGTCACTGCAGTCGAAGGCACCGGGGCGCAGATCCTCGATACCCGCAAGACCTTGCCCGGCCTGCGTTACGCGCAAAAAAAAGCCGTCGCCAATGGCGGCGGCATGAATCACCGCATGGGCTTGTACGACATGATATTGATCAAGGAAAACCACATCCAAGCGGCCGGCTCAATTACCAAAGCAGTGCGTGCCGCTGCTGTGGTCGGCCGCGATTTGCCACTTGAGGTGGAAGTAGAAACGCTCGAACAGCTGGAGGAAGCGCTGGCCGCCGGGGTCCAGCGAGTGCTCCTGGACAATTTCTCGCTCGAGCAACTGCGCGAGGCGGTCGTGCTGAATGCCGGGCACGCCAAACTGGAATCCTCGGGCAACGTATCACTCGAGAGCGTGCGTGACGTCGCCCTGACCGGCGTGGATTATATTTCCATCGGCGCGCTGACCAAACACATCGAAGCGATTGATCTGTCCATGCGCTTTATCGATTGAGTTACCCGACTTGCGCAGTGGAGATTGACTCAGTCGAAACCGTAGTACTGTTCGTTCATATAGGCGCTGACCGCCTCCACTTCCTCATCAAACCACGGCAGGTTGAAGTTGTTGGCGCAACCCTGGACCTGGCTACGCAGGCTATCGTAATCGCTGATGCCACCGGCCTCAGCACGCGCCTGGAACCAGGCATCATCGTGCGGAACCATATGACACTCGGAGCAATTCTGGGCAAACAGCTCACCACCCCAGGAGATGTCCGGCTCGGCAACTACGGGGGCAGCCAGCATCAGGCCGGCAACAAGACCCAGCGCTCGGGTCGGGATTGATTGCAACATCGTCTTCCTGGTCCACATGGCAATACCACTCCTTTCTTGCTGAAATTGTGCTTGCGAAGGCCCGGCTCTATCTGGGCTCCGTGAACCCTAGAGTCTAGGACGCCATCGCGAACTAAAAAACAAACTTTTCTTATCAAGAGCAACATTCTTTACTTGAGAGAGCTATCTATGATTACTGTCTACGGCATCCCCAACTGCGACACGGTAAGGAAGGCCCGGGCCTGGCTTGACGAACAGGGACTAGCGTATCAGTTTCACGATTTCAAAAAGGCGGAAGTACCCGGTGAACAACTTGATGCCTGGCTGGCCCTTTTCGGCTGGGAAACGGTAATCAATCGCCGCGGCACAAGCTGGCGCCGCCTGTCGGCCGCAGAGCGCGGGGCAATGGATACGAATCGCGCTCGTGCGGCGGTCATCGCCAACCCGAGCTTGATCAAACGCCCGGTGGTGAGCAAAGACAAGCAGACACTGATCGGCTTTGATGCCGACCAATGGCAGGAGGCCCTGGCATGAATGACGCGACCATCAACCTGGCCCGTGAATTGATCCGCCGACCGTCGGTCACTCCCGACGACCAGGGCTGCCAGGCAATGATCGCCGGACGGATCGCACCATTGGGCTTCACAATCGAATCGCTGCGCTTCAAAGAGGTGGACAACCTCTGGGCGATACATGGTCGGCAAGGTCCACTGTTTGTCTTCGCCGGCCATACCGACGTGGTACCGACCGGCGATGCCTCGCGCTGGAGTCACCCGCCATTCGGTGCGGAGATTCACGACGGTCAGCTCTACGGACGCGGCGCAGCCGACATGAAAGGCTCGGTGGCCGCCTTTGTCACGGCGGTCGAGCGCTTCCTCGTCCGGCAGCCAGAGCCTGCGTTCCGGCTGGGCTTTCTGATCACCAGCGACGAGGAAGGCCCGGCGCAACATGGCACCAAGCGAGTAATGCAATGGCTGCGCGAGAAGGGCATGAAGATCGACTGGTGCCTGGTGGGCGAGCCGTCAAGCCGCAACCGGCTGGGCGATGAATTCAAGATTGGCCGACGCGGCTCGATCACCGCCAATCTGGTCATACAGGGCCGCCAGGGGCACGTCGCCTACCCGCATCTGGCCGACAACCCGGTGCATCGTGCCGCTCCGTTTCTTGCCGAATTGGTTGGGATCGAGTGGGACCAGGGCAATGCTCACTTCCCACCCTCAACATGTCAGATCGCGAACATCCAGGCCGGCACCGGCGCGAACAACGTCATCCCCGACGAGATGTCGGTGCAGTTCAACCTGCGCTTCAACACCGAGACCTCGGTCGAGGCGATCAAGGCCCGCGTCGAGGAATTGCTCAAGCGCCACGGCCTGACCTATCGTCTCGACTGGCAACTGTCCGGTGAGCCATTTCTTACCCGCGACGATGGGCCGATGGTCGGCGCCGTGGAGCGCGCCGTAGAAGACGTGCTCGGCATCGCACCGATGCCGTCGACCGCCGGCGGCACCTCGGATGGGCGTTTTATCGCCCCCACCGGTGCTCAGGTGATCGAGCTCGGGCCGCTCAATGCCACCATTCACCAGATCGACGAGCACGTCGCGGTCGCGGATCTCAAGAGCCTCTCGACCATCTACGAGCGCCTGCTTGATGAGCTGGAGCAGGAAGCCCGACGCATCCGCAGATAGGCGACAGGCATTGCCAATGGACACCGCGTTTTGTGGCGTCCGGACTTGCCGGTTATCGCAGTAACAACCAAAGGTGCCTGCCGGCTTGCTCAGGTTGCAATGAGAGAAACGCAGGGAAGCGCCTTCAGGTGGTCGATGGCGCAGCTGGCAGGCATGGCTGGCCTTCTTTCGATACGAGTATCGAGGCCGCCCGACCCGTTGTCTCGGCACAAAAAAGCCCGCCATTCGTTAGACGGGCCCACACAGACCATCACGAATAGACGGATCCGGAACAGTGGCTCTCCGGATGCGTCCTGGTGAGTTTCAGAGCAGCACCATATTGCTCCGATGCACCAGCTCATTTTCCTCACGGTAACCGATGATCTCGACGATTTCCTGGCTGGATCGGCCACTTATCCGCTCGGCATCGCTGCTCGGGTAGTTGACCAGCCCACGCGCAAATTCACGCCCGTCAGGATCGACAATCGACACCAGCTCGCCACGAGCGAATTGGCCTGACACCGCCGTGACACCCACCGGCAACAGCGACCGCCCCTGCTCGGCCACCGCGCGCGCGGCGCCCGCGTCGACCTGCAGCTGGCCACGTACCCGCAGCTGGCCGGCGAGCCATTGCTTGCGGGCGGCCAGCCGGTTGGTTGTGGGACGAAAGTGCGTCCCAAGTGGTTCGCCGGCGGCCAAGCGGCAGAGCACGTCCGGCTCGCTGCCCGCCGCGACGATGGTGGCCGCCCCTGAGCGAGCGGCACGCTTGGCGGCCAGCACCTTGGTGTACATGCCACCTCGACCAAGCCGGCCGCCCTCCGACGAAGCCATATCCAAGAGCGCAGGGTCGCCGGCAGTCACCTCGGTCAGTAGCCGCGCATCAGGGTTTTTGCGTGGGTCGGCCTCGAACAATCCGGCCTGGTCGGTAAGAATGACCAACAGGTCGGCCTCGATCAGGTTGGCAACCAACGCCGCCAGCGTGTCATTGTCACCAAAACGTATCTCGTCGGTGACGACTGTATCGTTCTCATTGACTACCGGCACCACGCCCAGCCCCAGCAGGGCTCGCAGGGTACTGCGGGCATTGAGGTAGCGCCCTCGATCGACCAGGTCCTCATGCGTCAACAGAATCTGCGCTGAATGTATGTCAAAGCGCGCCAACCCATCGGCGTAGGCCTCAACCAGCCCCATCTGGCCAACAGCGGCCGCCGCCTGCAGCCGGGGCAGCGACTCGGGCCGCTCTCCCCAGCCGAGCCGCGCCATGCCCTCAGCCACTGCGCCGGAGGTCACAATCACGATCTCGTGCCCCGCACTGCGCAATTCGGCGAGCTGCCGCGCCCAGGCGGAGATCGCCTCCCGATCCAGGCCACGCCCATTACCGGTGACCATCGCCGAGCCGATCTTCACCACCCAGCGTCGGTGGCCCCTGACCTCGCCACGCATGTTCAGTTCTCCGCCGGTGCATCCGACTGGTCAGCCGGCTTTTCGGATTGCTGTGCCCACTCGGCCTCGAGATACTCAAGAATCGCCCAAACCAATGGTTGCGTGCCGGTCTTGTCGAGCGCGCTGATGGCGAACACTGGACCATCAAGGTCGAGTTCATCCGCAAAACGTTGCTTGAGGGCTTCGATATTGGCCTCGCGCTCTTCTGCTGGCCACATGTCGATCTTGTTGAGCACCAGCCAGCGCGGCCGCTCAGCCAGCGACTCATCGTATTTTTCCAGTTCCTGTTCGATCACCGCGACGCTCTCGACCGGATCAATCTCATCGAAAGGCGCGATGTCGACCACATGCAGTAACAGGTTGGTGCGCGCCAGATGCTTGAGAAAACGTATTCCCAGTCCAGCGCCCTCGGCCGCACCCTCGATCAATCCGGGAATATCGGCCACGACGAAGCTGCGGTGCGGCTCGGGGGCGACCACACCGAGGTTCGGATAGAGTGTGGTAAACGGGTAGTTGGCGACCTTCGGCCGGGCATGTGAGATCGCCCGAATCAGGGTCGACTTGCCGGCGTTCGGCTGCCCGAGCAGGCCGACGTCGGCCAGCACCCGCAACTCGAGCCGCAGGCGGCGATCATCACCAGGGGTCCCGTCACTTTTTTGCCGCGGGGCGCGGTTGATCGAGCTCTTGAAACGGGTATTCCCCAGCCCGTGCCAGCCACCCTTGGCCACCAGCAGCTCGGCCTCGGTTGCCAACACCTCACCGATCATCTCGCCGGTGTCCTGGTCGTACACCACGGTGCCGAGCGGCACCAGAACGCGCAGATCCTGGCCTTTCTTGCCGGTCATATTGCGGCCAGCGCCGTTTTGACCGCGCTCGGCTTCGTAGTGCCGTTGGAAGCGAAAATCGGCAAGCGTGTTCAGATTGCGGTCGCCGACGAGGTAAACAGAGCCGCCATCGCCGCCATCGCCGCCATCCGGCCCGCCATAGGGCACGTATTTTTCACGGCGAAAGCTCACCACGCCATTGCCGCCGTCGCCGGCCTTGACCCTGATGGTAGCTTCATCGACAAATTTCACGACACGATCTCCGCAATTCCCCGCCAGTCGACGGATGGCCCACAAACACAAAAACCCCGCTCGCGGGCGGGGCTTGGACGGCGATCACCGGCCAGCCGGGCTGACCGCCAACTCACATCGAACCGATTCAGGCTGGCTCGATGCTGACGAAACAGCGGCTTTTGGGGCCCTTGGTCTCGAACTTCACCTGGCCGTCGGTCAGAGCGAACAGGGTGTAGTCACGACCGACACCCACGTTGCTGCCGGCGTGGAATTTGGTACCACGCTGGCGGACGATAATGCTGCCAGCGGAGACCGCTTCGCCACCGAAATGCTTCACGCCAAGGCGCTTGCTTTCACTATCGCGTCCGTTTCGGGTAGAGCCTGCTGCTTTCTTGTGTGCCATGGTTCAAGTCTCCTGATCTGGTCACCGGGCGATCAAGCGTTGATGCCGGTGATCTTGAGTTCGGTGTAGGCCTGGCGATGGCCCTGACGCTTCATATGATGCTTGCGGCGACGGAACTTGATGATCTCCACCTTCTTGCCGCGGCCCTGGCCGACGATCTCGGCGGTAACGCTCGCGCCATCGACGGTGGGAGTGCCCACCTTGATGTCTGAGCCGTCGCCGACCATCAAGACCTGATCCAGCGTCACGGTGCCGCCGGCCTCGCCAGGAAGCTTCTCGACACGCACCTTGCTGCCTTGCTCGACGCGGTACTGCTTACCGCCGGTAACAACCACTGCGTACATGTTGTAAAACCCGAATGTTCATTACGTAAAAGGAAATCGGTGACGCATCGACGTCACCGGCGGGCGTTGTTCGAAGGCGCGCAATCTTAGCGGACCAGCGGCCCGTGCGTCAAGCAGGCTGCTCTCAACCTCAGGCCCCTGCTTCGGAAGCGTCGATCATCTGCAGACCGCTATCGGCCTGCATGGCCTCGTACTCGTCCTCGAAAAAGAATTTTTCCTCGCCAAAGGCAGGCGTCAGCTCGTTGAGCCAGGTGGCCTCTTCATCGTACTTGGCAAAGAACGGCCGCTGAACCCAGTCCGGGTTGCGGCCCTGGACAAAGCGCAACACAAAGACTTTTTCACCATGGATCTCGGCCACGCCCTGCACCTCGACCTTGCCCGGCCCAGCGGACATCGACGGGCCACGAGCGGTGCGCGCCAGACCCGAGACCCGCTTCATCGCCTCACGGTAGACACGGTACGCCTCGGCCAGCGGTACCTCGAAACGATGTTTCGCGCCGGTATCGCGCTCGACAAACATGTAATACGGGATCATGCCGAGACGCACCTGCTCGCGCCACATACGCGCCCACACCTCACCCGAGTCATTGATGTGCTTGATCAACGGACTCTGGGTACGGATCTCCGCCCCGGTCGCCCGGATACGCTTGACCGCCTCGCGGAAGATGGGGTTCTCCATCTCTTGATAATGGTTGACATGCGCCATCACCGCGACGTGCTTGCCGGAGTCGACCAGACGCTCGAACAGCTCCAGCAACTCGTCGGCGTCCGAGTCGGTAACGAAGCGGTACGGCCAAAACGACAGTGCCTTGGTGCCGATTCGCACTGTCTGTACGTGCTCGAGCCGCTCGTCGAGCAGCCCTTCGAGATACGGCACCAGATGCCTGGTCTTCATCACCAGCGGATCGCCGCCGGTCATCAAGAGATCTGTCAGATGGGGATGCGCGGCGAGGTAGTCGAGCAACTGACCGACCTCCCTGGAGGCGATCTTGAGGTCTTTGTCGCCAACAAACTGCGCCCAACGGAAGCAGAAGGTGCAATAGCTATGGCAAGTCTGTCCCTGGCTGGGAAAGAACAGCGCAGTTTCACGGTATTTGTGCTGTATGCCTTCGACCGTCTCACCGTCGACCTCAGGGAGGTTCATTTCCATCTGACCGGCCGGATGCGGATTGAGCTGGTGTCGCAGCTTCCAGGCCAGCGCGGTGATCTCCTCCTTGGGTGCCTCACGACGATGCAGCTCCGCCATCTGCTCGTACATCTCAGGGTCGAGCATGTCGCGATGCGGGAAGGTCAGGGCAAAAATCGGGTCGTTGGGCGCTCGGTCCCAGTCGATCAGATGCTCGATGACGTAGTTGTTGACCCGAAACGGCAGCACGCTCGCCACCACCTTCATCTCGAATAACGCCTCTTCGCCACGCCGCTTGAGTGGCTCGATCTGATCGAGATGGCGTTCAGTAAAGATCCGCAGCTTGGGCGCCTGCCCGCCCTGCGTACCTAGAGACATGTCCTGGCGGACTGCGGGGGTAGTTCGCTTGGTTGCAGTCGACATAAAACCTCATCTGGTACGTATGGAAATGGGCGACCGAGCCGCCCACTGGTCGGCGCACCCTATCTTTTTTTTCTGATCAAAACAACCGCTTACGCTCGCATAGGTCGTGTGGTTACTCAACTCCCCTCCTTACACCAGCCCCGCCAGCGTGGCTACAGCACAGCCCGGCAAGCGCAAACCAGGTCGCTTTGCTGCTGCACCATCGTTCGTCTGAGAACCAGCGACGACTCGTCTATCCTCCTGACTACCTGTCCCAAGTCCCCGTCAATAGACACGGAGACCACCATGACCAATAAACGATTGGCACGAATCGCCGCACTTGCCCTGTTGGCGAGCAGCCCCGTCTGTTCCGAGCCGACAGAGATTGTCGTAACGACCATCGACGTCGACCTTGATCACCCCTGGGCACTGACCTTCCTGCCTGACGGCAACCTGCTGGTAACCGAACGGCGCGGCCGGCTGTGGCGGGTCGACCCGCAGACGGGAGAAAAAGTCCGGATCACCGGCATCCCGACGGTCGAGCACCGCAACCAGGGCGGACTGCTGGACGCGGCAATCCATCCAGCCTTCAAAGACAATCACTGGGTCTACCTGACCTGGGCAGGTCGGTGCGACGGCGGCAATGCCACGCATCTGGGGCGCGGGCGGCTGCAGGACGACCACCTGATCGACTGGCAGGTTCTTTTCGTCGCCACCCCCTGCGTCGACTCGGGCATCCATTTCGGCTCGCGCCTGGCCTTCGATCGCGACGGGTTCCTGTTCATGACTGTCGGTGACCGTGGCGAGCGCGAGCGGGCCCAGGATCTGGGCGACCACAACGGCTCGGTCCTGCGGCTCGATGAGCACGGCCAGGTGCCGACCGACAACCCGTTCGTCGACCGACCGGGCGCCAAAGCCGCGATCTTCAGTTATGGCCATCGCAACCCACAAGGCGCGGCCACTCACCCGCAGACCGGTCGCGTATGGATTCACGAGCACGGCCCGCGCGGCGGCGACGAGATCAATATCCCGGCCGCCGGGGAAAACTTCGGCTGGCCGATCCAGACCTACGGGCGGGAATATGCCGGCCCGGAGATCGCCCCGGATGAGGTCGAAGGCGTCACCGGCCCGATTCATCACTGGACCCCCTCGATCGCCCCGTCCGGCATGGCCTTCTACAACCATCAACAGGTGCCCGAATGGCAGGGCAACCTGTTCGTCGGTGCCTTGGCGATGACCCACCTGGCGCGACTGGAACTCGATGGAGAAACCGTGCTCTCCGAGGAACAGTGGCTGGCCGACCGCGGTTGGCGTATCCGCGATGTCGAGGTCGGCCCGGATGGGGCCCTATGGGTGATAACCGACCATGCCGAGGGCCGGCTGCTGCGCCTCACGCCAGAATGACCCGGCCAGAATAGCCTGGCTTGCATCTCGCCAACCTGCGCTCTATAGTCGATTCCACCATGAAATTCATGCACCTGGTCACCCTGCTGCTTGCTCTCTGGGCACCGTTCAACGCGGTGACTGCCGGCGTGTCCATGCTCGACTGCCCGATGAGCGACCTGGCGCTAGGCCAAACCGAACCCTGCCCCGCTCATGCCGGCCCGGCAGACTCGACCGCCGACAACGGCATGGCCGGCTGCGACCACTGTGCCAACTGCGTGTTGATGCACGGCGGCGCCTCCGTGCCGACCACTTTCACCTCGGCCATCGTGCCATTGCCCCAAGTGGTACCCGCTACCCGTGTGGCCGATCGAGCCACCTCCGGCATCCTGGACACCCCCTTCCGCCCTCCTCTCTCGGCCTGATCGGCCGAGTTTTGTCCGGGCAATCCTTCTGACGACCTGACGGGCGATGCCCGCCGCGTCCGCTGCCCGCCTCGGCTGACCCAGCTTTCCGCTGACATCCCAATCCACCGAGGAAACCACGCATGAACCTGTCATCCAAGCACATGCCCTGGCTGGCGCTGCTGTCGGCACTGGTCACGGGCATCTTGCCCGCTGGCGCAATCGCCGGCGAGGATCTGCTGACCCTGGAAGTTGCCGAACGGGCGGCCCGCCAGCACGACGAGGGGCTGCAAGCGGCCAAACACCGCCGGGAAGGCTTGGCGGCCGAGGCGCAGGCGGCCGACGAACTGCCCGACCCGCAGCTGTCGGTCAGCCTGGAAAATGTGCCCACCAACAATTACAGCCTGAGCGACTCACCCATGACCCAGACGGTGGTGACGCTCTCGCAGACCCTGCCTCCCGGCAACACCCTCGCCTACCAGGCCAAGGCAGCCAGCGCCGCCGTCTCCGGCCAGCAGGCCGCGATTGCTATTGCCGATCGCCAGTTGAGCCGTGAGATCCGCCAATTGTGGCTCGACGTCTATCGCCAGGTGGCCCTATCGAGGCTGCTTGAGGAGGAGCGCGGCCTGTATCGCGAACTGCTCGACAGCGCCCGCGCCGTCTACCAGGTAAACAAGACCAGCGGCAGAGATCTCGTCCGGCTGCAGGCGCGCCTGTCGCGGATCGAGGATGCGCTCGACCGCCGTCGCGGCGAAGCCGAGGCCGCCCGGACCCGCCTCGCCCGCTGGGTTGGCGTGGCGGCCTCGCGCCCTCTGCCCGATGAGCTGCCGTCGATACTGACCATCACGCCGGACGGAGCGATCGATCAACAACCGGAGATCGAGCGGCTGCAAGCACAACTTGAGGCGGCTCGCGCTCGTGTGGACGTAGCCCGCCAACAGTTCGCCCCCGAGATTGGCCTGCAGGTCGGCTACGGCCTGCAAGCGGGACGTGAACCGAACACCCTCTCGGCCGGGGTGAGTGTCAGTCTGCCGATCTTCGCCAAATACCGGCAGTCGCCACGACTGCGCGGCGCCCAGCAGTCGGCCCAGGCCGCGCAGCTGGAGCTGACCAAGCGCGCCCGCGATCTGGCCGCCCAGGCCGACGGCATCCAGGCCCGGCTGGCCGCGCTGGACCGGCGCATCGCGCGCTATCACGACCGCATCATCCCCGAACTGCAGCAGGTCGCCGAGATGATCCGGGGCGAGATCGGCGCCGGGCAAGGTGAATTCGAGGCCCTGATCGAGGCCGAACGCACCGTGCTCGACGCCCGCCAGGAGCAGCTGACGCTGCGCCTCGAGCGCGCCGACCAACTCATCAATCTGCGCTACCTGCTGGAGCCAAACGCATGAACCTTCACAGCAAAATCATTCGCCTCAGCCTGCTCAGCACCGCCCTGATCACACCAGCGGTCCTGATCGGACTCAATCCTGTCACGAACAGCGCCATGGCGGCCGACACGGCCGATCACGATAGTCACGACCACGCCCAGCCCACCGGCGACGGTGACACCGTTATCCGCTGGACCTGTCCCATGCACCCGCAGATCGTCGAGGACGAGCCGGGCTCCTGCCCAATCTGCGGCATGGACCTGGTGCAAAAGGAATATCCCGCGCAACAACAGGGTGCCGCGGCAGACAGCCACATTGACCACACTGATCACGGCAACGAACAAGCAGCCCCACAGGCGACTATCGGCCAGTCAGGCGGCGAGACCGTCATCCGCTGGACCTGTCCCATGCACCCGCAAATCATCGAGGACGAGCCCGGCAGCTGCCCGATCTGTGGCATGGACCTGGTGCAGAAGGAATACCCGGCCAGCGAGGTCAGCGCCGATTCTGTCCCGACCGCCGACCAGCAGGCAGCTCGACCAAAAGCGCCCAGCTTTCCGGCGGTCTCGGTGGCTCCAATCACGGTCCAGCACATGAACGTCGTGATCGAGACGGCGAAGGAGCGCGAGCTGGCCGAGACGATCCGCACGGTCGGCACGGTCGGCTACGACGAGGACCTGCTCACTCACGTGCACTCGCGCACCAAGGGCTGGGTCGAGCGCCTGAAAATCGCCTCGGTGGGCGCCACGGTGAAGAAAGGCGACGTGCTGCTCGAGTACTACTCCCCGGACATCGTCGCCGCCCAGCAGGACTACCTGGTCGCCCAGCGCCGCGGCATGAGCGACCTGATCGAGTCCACCCGCGCCCGGCTCGAGCTGCTTGACGTGCCAGCGCCGGTCATCGACTCGATCCGCCGACAAGGCAAGGTCAAGCGCACCATCCCGCTGCTCGCCCCGCAGGACGGCTATGTCGCCGAGATCAACCTGCGCGAGGGCATGTACATCACGCCCGGCCTCGACCTCTACACCATCGCCCGACGCGACCAGGTCTGGGTGAACGTCGATGTGCTCGAACGGCGCATGCAGGCGGTCAGCGAGGGTCAACGAGCCCATATGCGCGTCGACGGCCTGCCGGGACGCGAGTTCGAGGGCACAGTCGACTTCGTCTACCCGGAGCTCGACCCGCAATCGCGCACCCTGCGTGTACGGCTGGCCTTTGACAATGCCGATGGCCTGCTACGGCCCAACCAGTTCGCCGAGGTGACTCTCACGCCGGCAAAGATCCCGGCGGTGCTGACCGTGCCATCGACGGCCATCATCCCCGCCCCCGGCGGCGCCCGTGTGGTGGTGCGCACCGGCGAGGGCCGTTTCCGCCCGATCGCGGTCAAGACCGGTGTCGAGGCCGACGGCTATATCGAGATCGTCTCGGGCCTGCAGGCCGGCGAGCAGGTGGTCGCCTCCGGGCAGTTCCTGATCGACTCCGAATCCAACGTTCAGGCGGCCTTCTCGCGCCTGTCCGGCAACGAGCAGTGAGGGGGCGGACATGATCAAAAGCATCATCCATGCCAGCATCCGCTTGCGCGTACTGGTCGTGCTGCTCGCCGCCCTGCTCGCTGCGGTCGGCTGGGCGGCCTGGAAGGCCACGCCGCTGGACGCGATCCCGGACCTGTCCGACACGCAGGTAATCGTCAAGACGACCTTCCCCGGCCAGTCGCCACAGGTGGTCCAGGACCAGGTGACCTACCCCCTGACCACACGCCTGCTGGCCGTGCCCGGCTCGACCGCGGTACGGGGCTACTCGTTCTTCAGCGACTCCTACATCTACGTCACCTTCAAGGAGGGCACCGACCTTTACTGGGCCCGCTCCCGGGTACTCGAGTACCTCAACCAGGCCACCGAAGACCTGCCCGCGGGCGTCACGCCCGAGCTCGGACCGGATGCGACCGGCGTGGGCTGGGTGTTCCAATACGCCCTGACCGATCCGACCGGGCGACACAATCTCTCCGAGCTGACCACGCTGCAGAACTGGTTCATCAAGTTCCAGCTCATGTCGGTCGAGGGCGTCGCCGAGGTGGCGACGGTCGGCGGCATGGTGCGTGAATATCAGATCATCGTCGACCCGCAACGGCTGCGTGCCTTCAAGGTCTCGATCAACCGGCTGCGCGAGGCGATCGCCCAGGCGAACCGCGAGGTCGGCGGTGGGGTGATCGAGCGCGGCGGCGCTGAATACATGATCACCAGCCGCGGCTACCTGCAGTCAGTCGCGGATATCCGGCAGATCCCAGTGGGCGTGACCGATTCCGGTACACCGATCATGGTCAGCGACCTCGGTCGGGTGCAGGTCGGTCCCGCCGAACGCCGCGGGGTGGCCGACCTCGACGGCAAGGGTGAGGTGGTCGGCGGCATCGTGGTCATGCGCAGTGGCGAAAATGCCCGCGAGGTGATCGCTGCAGTCAAGGAAAAGCTCGACGACATCAAGCCGGGGCTGCCCGCCGGGGTCGAAGTGGTCACCACTTACGACCGCAGCGGTGTGATCGAGCGTGCAGTAGCCTTCCTCGAGCGGACGCTGATCAAGGAGCTCATCATCGTCGCGCTGGTGAGCCTGCTGTTCCTGTTCCACCTGCGCTCGGCCCTGGTGGTGATCATCAGCCTGCCGCTGGGCATTCTTGCGGCCTTCATCGTCATGCACTGGCAGGGGATCAACGCCAACATCATGTCGCTCGGCGGCATCGCGATCGCCATCGGTGCGATGGTCGACGCCGCCATCGTCATGGTCGAGAACGCCCACAGGCACCTGGCACGTTACCGCGAGACACACGGCCACGCCCCTGAAGGTGAGGTCCACTGGGAGCTGATCGCGAAAGCGACTGGCGAGGTGGGCCCGGCGCTGTTTTTCTCGCTGCTGGTGATCACCCTGTCGTTCGTGCCCGTATTCGCGCTGGAGGCACAGGAAGGCCGCCTGTTCGCGCCGCTCGCCTACACCAAGACCTACGCCATGGCAGCGGCCGCGGGGCTCGCCGTGACCCTGGTGCCGGTGCTGATGGGCTACTTCATCCGCGGGCGCATCCCGTCGGAGACGGCCAACCCGATCAATCGCTTTCTGATCTGGGGTTACCGGCCGCTGTTGTCGGCCGCGCTGCGCTTCCCGAAGACCGTACTGGCAATCGCGTTTGCCGCACTGGTTTCGATGGTGCTGCCGTTCGCCGGCGTTTCGGGCTTTCTCACGCCGCTCAAATGGGCAGGTGATACCGACTGGCAGGCAACGGTCTCCGACTGGCAGTCGGACCTCGAACGCCAGTGGCGCGGCTGGTTCGGCCATTCGCCCCGGTTGGCAAGCCTCGGGCGCGGCCTGGGCTCGGAGTTCATGCCCCAGCTCGACGAAGGCGACCTCATGTACATGCCGACCACCCTGCCGGGGCTGTCGGTGGGCGAAGCACGCTTGCTGCTGCAGCAAGTCGACAGGCTGATCAGTGAAGAGCCGGAGGTCGAGCGGGTATTCGGCAAGATCGGCCGCGGGGTAACCGCCACTGACCCGGCACCGCTGACCATGATCGAAACCAACATCATGCTCAAGCCACGCGATCAGTGGCGCAAGGGCGTGACGCTCGACGACCTGATCGACCGGCTGGACGACAAGGTGGATTTCCCCAGCCTGAACAATGCCTGGGTCATGCCGATCAAGACACGGATCGACATGCAGACCACCGGCATCCAGACGCCGATCGGCATCAAGATCACCGGCTCGGATCTTGACCAGATCGAGGCGATCGGCGAGCAGGTCGAAACCGTAATCAAGCAGTTGCCAGGCACCCGCAGCGCCTTCGCCGACCGTACCTCCGACGGCCGCTACGTCGTGATCACCCCGGACCGCGAGAAGGCTGCTCGCTTCGGACTGAACATCGGCGATATCCAGCAGGTGATCAGCCTGGCCGTCGGCGGAGTCAAGGTGACCGACACCATCGAGGGACTGGAGCGCTACCCGGTCAGCCTGCGCTACCCACAAGCCGACCGCGACTCGGCCCAGACACTGCGCAACCTGCCGATCGTCACGCCCGGAGGGGCGTCCGTGGCACTCGGTCAGGTAGCGACCGTCGCAATCGAATCCGGGCCGCCAGCAATCAAATCAGAAAACAGTCGCCCAGCCGGCTTCGTTTTCGTCACCACCGCCAGCGGCGTTGATCTCGGCGGCTACGTCGAGCGCGCCAAGGAGGCGCTCAAGGAGAAGGTCGAACTGCCGTCAGGCTACGCGATTGAGTGGGCCGGCCAGTACCACTACATGGAGCGCGCCGCCAAGCGCCTCGAACAGGTCGTGCCGCTGACGCTGGCGATCATCTTCATCCTGCTCTACCTGACCTTCCGTCACGCTGGCAAGGCACTGATGATCATGGCCAGCCTGCCGTTCGCCCTGATCGGCAGCTTCTGGCTGCTGTGGGCGCTGGACTTCAACCTGTCGATCGCGGTGGCCGTCGGCCTGATCGCACTGGCCGGGGTGGCCGCCGAGTTCGGAGTCATCATGCTGATCTACCTTGACCAGGCGATCGAGCGTCACCGGCAGGAAGGACGGCTCAAGACCCGTGCCGATCTGCACGACGCCCTGATGGAAGGTGCGGTGCTGCGGGTGCGCCCCAAGGCGATGACCGTGGCGGTGATCCTCGCCGGCCTGATGCCGATCATGGTCGGCGTCGGGACCGGCTCGGAGGTCATGTCGCGCATCGCCGCGCCGATGATCGGCGGCATGATCTCCGCGCCGATCCTGTCAATGATCGTCCTGCCGGTGATTTACTGGCTATGGCAGCGGCGCAAGCTGCCGAAAGCCACCTGACGATGCATATCCTCGAGGCTGTTCTCGGGCAGATTCAGCCAGCAGATAAATGACAACGGGTATGCGGTTGACGCCAACAGGATCCAGTATCCAGTCGACGCCGCCGACCGTCGGCAGCCCGACTTCGCCTGTCTGCCCGGCCTTAGGTTGGGTTTGGCAAGCGTCATGTTCGTCGACTACGCTTGCTTTCAACCAAGGCCTGCAAGTTTCGGGGCGCCACTGAATTGTTGATGGTCGCAGTCCGTGACCTTTCGCCTTGATTCGCCCTCCTGACCAGGAACACCACCATGTCTCGTTTTCTCGCCATCCTGCTCATCGGCATCGCCTCACCCGCCTTGGCGGGCGGCACGGCCATCATTAGCGGCGCCGGATCCGCCCCGGATGACCCCAATGAGCAATACGCCATGGAGGTGACCTGGCTGGATGACCAGACCGTACGCATGGACCCCGAAGGGACACCGGCCTACATGCTGGTACGCGATGGCTCGGCCTACAGCATCACCGATGCTGGTGGCCAGCTGATGGTGCTGGACATGAGCTCCATCATGAAACTGGCCGGCTCGATGGGCGGCGGCATACCGGCCGGGGCGGCCCAGCAAGCACCCACGGTGGCGGATGCCGAATCCGTCGACTCACTTGAGCCCACGGGACGCAAAGAGACCGTGGCCGGCATCAGCGGTGAGGTGTACGAGGTGCGCTGGACCAGCTCGGACGGCGAGGTCCATGTCGACGAAGCCGTGCTCTCCGATGACCCCTTGCTATTGGAGATGAGCTCGGCCTTCCAGGCCTTCGGCGCAGCGTTGGCGGGTGAGCAGGATGCTCAGCCGCTCAATGATGCGCTGGAAGCCGAGGGCCTGGCGGCCCTGCGCTTTGGTGACCGCTACCGGGTGACCGCGATTTCCGATGACACGCCGCCCGACAGCCACTTCCAACTGCCCGCCAAGCCCATGGATCTGGGCCAGGGATTTGGCCAGTTCCAGTAGCAGCCGTCTCGGCCGGCCCCGTGAGGCCACTCCAACAGAAAACATCACGTGAATGGCCTCGAAACAGGTCGCCACGGGCGGCTGTCTTCAAACCTGCCCATACTGACCCGCCGCCCCAATCCAGCGGGCAATCAGCGGATTGACCGACTCCGGGAACCGCAGCAACAGCTCGTCCGCCAGCCGCCCCGCCTCCTCCAGCTGCCCCTGATCCTCCTGCAGATCCGCGATCTTGAGCTTGGCGATGCCGGCTTGACGGGTGCCGAGCACCTCACCAGGACCACGTTGCTCCAAGTCCGCCTCAGCCAGACGAAAACCGTCTTCGGTCTCGCGCATCAGGGTCAGTCGCGCTCGGGCGCGATCACTCAACGGCTCGTCGAACAACAGCACGCAATGACTAGCGGTCGCACCACGCCCGACGCGGCCGCGTAGTTGATGCAACTGCGCCAGCCCCATCCGTTCCGCGTTCTCGATGATCATCAGCGAGGCATTGGGCACGTCCACGCCTACCTCGATCACGGTGGTCGCCACCAACAGGCGGTAGGCACCAGCCTTGAAACGATCCATCTCTCGCTGTTTATCGGCGGCGCTCATCCGCCCGTGCAACATGCCGATCGACAGCTGCGGCAGCTCCTCGCTCAACATGGCGAAAGTGGATTCGGCCGACTGCGCTTCAATCCGGCCTTCCTCGATCAGGGGGCAGACCCAGTAGGCCTGTCGTCCCTCGGCACAGACGCGAGCAATGCGCTCGATCACCTCGCCGCGTCGGTCGGCACGCACCACCACGGTGGTCACCGGCCGACGCCCGGGCGGCAACTCGTCGATGACCGAGACATCGAGGTCAGCGAATTGGGTCATGGCGAGCGTGCGCGGGATGGGAGTCGCCGTCATGATCAGCTGGTGTGGCCGGCGTGCACCACCCGCTGCCATGGCATCAGGCGGGCTGGCCCCTTTGTCGGTCAATGCGAGGCGCTGTTGCACGCCGAAACGATGCTGCTCGTCGACGATCACCAGCCCCAGCCGGCCGAAACTCACTGATTCCTGGAACAAGGCATGGGTGCCAATCACGATCTGGGCACGACCATCGGCCAGCTGCGCCAGCCCCTCGCGACGGCTAGCGGCCGATTGCTGACCGCTGAACAACAGGACCGACAAGCCAAGCGGCTCAAGCCACTGTGCGAAATTATGCGCGTGTTGTTCGGCCAGCAGCGCGGTGGGCGCCATCAGCGCGACCTGGAAGCCTGCACCAATCACGTCCAGCGCAGCGGCGGCGGCCACTAGCGTCTTGCCCGAACCGACGTCACCCTGCACCAGCCGCAACATCGGCAGGGGCTGGCCGAGGTCGGCCTTGATCTCAGCCATCACTCGCTGCTGGGCGCCGGTGGGCGTGAAGCCAAGATGACCGAGCAGCTTGTCGAACAATTGGGTCTGCGACGGGATGACCGGCGCGGCGACCTGGCGAGTGAACGCGCGGCGCTGGCGCAGGGCCAGGATATGGGTGGCCAGCTCCTCGATGATCAGTCGCTGCAGGGCCGGTTCGCCACGAGACGGCACGCCATCATTGCGTTTCGGAACATGGATACGCTGCAAGGCGCGCAGCAGTTGTGGCCATTGGCGGGTCTCACGAATGGCAGCGGGCAGCGGATCACGCAATTCACGCACCGCGATTTCCAGTGCCGCCTCGGCCAGCTGGCGCAGCTTGGACTGGCCGATCCCTTCGGTGGCGGGATAAACCGGACGGATGTGACCGATCTGGTTGGGAGCGACCAACTCCGGCTGGGCCATTTCCAGCCCATTCGGCCCCAGCTGCAGCTCGCCAAACAGCAGGTAGGTCCGTCCAACCTGCAAGGTAGGCCCGTAACGACCGAAGAACCAGATGGTCAACGGAATGGACCCGGAACCCTCCGGCCCTTCACCCATCCCCTGGCAGACCAATCGTGCCTTGCCGTGGAACAGAGGGCGCACTCCGGTGATGCGCACTTCGAACAGTGCCGCTGCACCGATGTGTTCCTGCGAGAGCGGCTGTCGTGTGCCACGATCCTCGTAACGCAATGGCTGATGCCAGAGCAGATCACCTATGGTCTCGATATGCAGGCGGGCAAGCTTTTCGGCCATTTTCGGGCCCACACCGGGCAGTTCGGCAACCGGTGATGACAGTGTTACAGGCGGCCTCCCGCCGCGCTTTGCGCCGCTAGCCCTGCCTGTAGTGGGGTTTTTTTTCGGAATGGAGGAAGACATGCTGCCCATGATGCTGTCAAATGGCATTTTTGCCGATATACTATGCGCCATTGCACCGACTAAAATGATGCACTGAATTAAAACAACTAAAGGATTCTGGAGGTCTCCCGTGGCTCAACATACCCCCAAGGTCGATCCGACATCGAAGCTGATCGGCTTCCTGTCGGCACTGGTCGTGCTGCTCGCCGTGCTCTACTTGGTGAGCACGCTGATAAACACCATCAAGGACAACTCACTCAAAGGGCAAATTGTTGAAAACCCGGTAAGCCCGACAAGCAAGGTGGCCAAGACCGAACCGGCCGATGAGCAGGCTGGTCAGGCCGGCACCGAGGCTGCGCCCAGCTCCGCTGCTGGCGATATTGCTGCTGGCGAGCAGAAATTCGCCTCCTGCGCGGCCTGTCACGGCGCTGACGGCAAGGGCCACGGTGGTGCCTTCCCGGCACTGACCGGCCTGGATGCAGTCAGTGTCCAGAAGGCAATGACCGCTTACCGTGAGGGTGACCGGGAGTATCTTAAGTCGATCGGCATGGGTGACCGCTTCGGCACCATGGCACCGAACGCAGCCAACCTCTCCGATGAAGACATTGCCGATCTGGCTGCCTACATCGGCGATGCCTTCGGCGGCGGTGCCGGCGGCGACTCGAGCGCAGCTGTTGACAGCGGCAGCAACGACGGAGCTGTTGATGGTGACGTCGCGGCCGGTGAAAAAGTCTACACCGCCTGTGCAGCCTGCCACGGGGCCGATGGCAAGGGCCACGGCGGTGCCTTCCCGGCGCTGACTGGCCTGGATGCGGCCCAGTCCCAGAAAGCGCTGATCGCTTATCGCGAAGGTGACCAGGAATACCTGAAGACGATCGGCATGGGTGACCGCTACGGCACCATGGCACCGAACGCAGCCAACCTCTCCGATGAAGACATCGCCAACGTATCCGTCTATATCGCCGAAAGCTTCGGTGGTGGCAATGGCGGCAACGCAGCTGAGAATGACCAGGCCGCGAACAGCGAGGCGCCCCCCGCCCAGCCACTCATCGTGGACGAGTCGGTCGTCAAACACGGCCAGGCCATCTATTCGAACTGCTCCATCTGTCACGGCGAAGATGGTGCTGGCAACGCGCTCTTCAGCGCGCCCAAGCTGGCTGGCATGAGCATGGACCAGGCTGAGAGCCTGATGAAAATCTACCGCAAGGGTCAGGAAATGGGCCCGAACTCCTATGCCATGATCCCGCAGGCCAAGCACCTGACTGACGAAGATATCAAGGGCGTGGCCGCCTACATCGCCACGCTGGCAACAGGCACCGAATAAGCTTACGCATCACCAGCCCTCGCGAGCCAACCAGACCCAAACAAAACGCCGGCCCACGGGCCGGCGTTTTGTTTGTCGGCACCGTCAGTTCAATTATGGCCCGCGCCCTGGCTGGGACGACCACTAACAATTCAATCGCCTCGGTCAAGGCCTCCGGCTCCACGCAAGGTGGATACCAAACCTTACCCAAGCATGGGCGCCAGCCTTGCCAAGCGAATCGCGCCAACCGCGCAGATCCCGATCAATCGCCCGGAATCGTTGATTAACAGGAAATCACATGTTGTTCGAGGTGAAGAACCTGCAGGGGCCAAACGTGCCACCGGTTTCCTTCGCACTACAGGCAGGGGAGGTGCTGACCGTCCAGGGTGAGTCCGGGGTAGGCAAGAGCCAAATGCTGCGCGCGCTGGCCGATCTTTCTCCGCATGAGGGCCAAGTCTATCTGGAGGGCGTCGAGCAGAGCACCATACCGGCCGCCAAATGGCGACGACAGGTAGCGTTGGTGCCGGCCGAGTCGGGCTGGTGGGCCGACACAGTGGCGGAACACTTTGCCCGGCGCCCTGATGAAGACCGGTGGAAGTCACTGCGACTACGCCCGTCATTGTGGGACGCAGAGGTCGAGCGGCTCTCCTCAGGTGAACGACAGCGACTGGCCGTGTTGCGTGCCCTGATACTGACGCCGCGCGTGCTGCTGCTCGACGAGCCAACCGCCAATCTGGATCACGAGAATGCGTTGGCAATGGCCGAGCTGCTGCTGGACTACGTCGAGCGATACAAGGCCGCCGCGGTATGGATCAGCCACAATCCCGAAGAGGTCCGCGGCCACGCGAGCCGCTGGCTCGACATGACGCCCGCGGGAGGAGTGCTGCATGGAACTGTATAACCTGACCCCATTCGATCTGGCGTTAACCGCCGGGCTGGTCCTCGCCTTGGGCGTGGTACAGGTGCTGCTGGGACTGGGCCTGTTCCGCACATTGGCACTCAACAGCCTGCGGATGGTGCTGCAGTTGCTGCTGGTGGGGGTGATCCTCGAGGCGGTGTTCGAGGCAGCCACTTTGCCGTGGATCATGCTAATCGCGATGGTGATGATGGGGTTGGCCGGCTACGAGGTGGTCGCGCGCCAGAAGCGCGCCATTCGTGGTTGGCACGGCTACGGCATCGGCCTGTTGGCAATGAGCGCCACCGCTCTGATCGTCACCGTACTCGCGCTGACTTTCGCAATCGAGGCCGACCCCTGGTACAGACCGCAGTACGCCATTCCGCTGTTGGGAATGATCCTCGGCAACACCATGACCGGTATCGGGTTGGCTCTCAACAATCTCACCCAGACCGCCTGGAGAAGCCGCCAGGAGATCGAGGCCAGACTGCTGCTGGGCCACCCGGTGCGCGAGGCGACCGCTGAACTGCGCTCAGATTCGATGCGCGCTGGCCTGATCCCGACGCTCAACATGCTCGCCGCCGCTGGGGTAATCAGTCTGCCGGGGATGATGACCGGCCAAATCCTCGCCGGCGTACCACCGATCGAGGCGGTGAAGTATCAGATCCTGATCATGTTCCTGATCACTGCCGCCACAGGATTCGGCTCACTGATAGCCGTGCAGCTCGGTGTGCGCCGACTGTTCGACCCTCGTGACCGCCTACGACTCGACCGGTTGCGCAGCGGCTGAGCAGTCGGACTCCGCCCAAAAGACCCCGTCAACTCCTCACTCCAATGTCCGTCGCAGGCTATCGAGCATGCTCCGAGTGGCATCCTTGGTCTTGTCGATAACGTCCGAGGTAGTCTCCTTGGTTGCCTGCCAAGCGCTGGAGGCGCCGGACTTAGTGCTCTCCCAGATATCGGCCGCAGTCTCTTTCGTCTCTGCCCACCAGTCATTGTCGACGCGCGGATACTTGCGGACCTGGTCCAAGTCATCGTCCAGGAACACAGTGTAAGAAACACGATCGCGTCGGTCACCAGCCTGCGTGATCACCGAGAACCGGTCTGATTCGACGAAACGGTAATCGTCATCTGCGCTGTCGTGGCGATCATCGTCCAGCTCGATCACCAGACCATGGACTCTCATGTTCTCGGCGACCAGCACATCGTCAACCTCACCCACTTCGCGGTTTCGATCGGAGACGAGATACACCTCGGCGCCGATCAGTGCCGCCATGGAATACAACCCCTCGGGCGCGGGTGCGGAATCGGCCATGGCAGGCTGCTGTGGCAGCCCGATGGCCAATGCAGCAGCTATCGCAGTGATCTGGGCACCGGCTAGCCGCTGAATCGAATATTTACTGCGCATCACTATTACTCCTTGATGGATTAATGGGATGGGTTCGTTCGGCCGGCACTTATCAATCCAGCCAACATGTCGATACTAGTCGATCTTGATCTTGGTATAGCCGCGCTGGGCATAAGCCGCGGCGGTAACGAAGGTGTTGCCCACCTCGACGAGCGGCTCGATCAGATCGGCTTGTGTGATGCCTGCACGCCGGGTTGCGATCGAGCAGGCTTCCAGTCGCTCGATGCCGTCGAGCGAGGCGAGTTCCCGCAACTTGGCGTGGATCAACAGGATGGTCTGGGCACTCTCGATGTGCCGATCGGGCGCATCCTGTGTGAGCAGGTCTACCGCACCACCACGGAAGGCAAGCACCATGTGTGGCGCCACGCCCTGTCGCTCGAGATCCCGATAGGTCCGCTCGATCACGCCCAGCCGGGCCAGCAGCTCCTTTGGTTTCGCCAACGTTACATCCCAAAGGATGCGCGCCTCCTCCAATCCCTGCAGGGCACGGGCGTCGTCGGGTCGCGGCATATCGACCGCGGCTAGCGCGAGCCCCGGCAGCAGACCCATCACCAGACTCGTCATCAGACCCAACACAATTTGACGCATGGACGCGGCTCCTCCTCGTTTATGTGTGTTTGTCTATGAGGGAGTAAAGCCGATCCGGATGGCAATGCAATACTCGATTCGCTTTTCGAGCCGGTAGACGGTTGCCTGACAAGGTGGGCACGAAAAAGCCGCCGCGGGTTGCCCCGGGCGGCTCGGCTGATCGATCGTCAATGCGAGGTCAAGATCAGAACTCAAATTCCATCTTCTCGAACACGCGGCCGGCATTGGTGACCGCCAGCTCGTCGAAGGTGTGCCAGTGTGAGAACTGGCTCTGGTCGAGCTCGTAGGCGTCCTGCAAGGTACCACCCTCATCGATCAACTTACCGATTTCAGTACGCAAGAACACCAGGTAGTCCTTGGTATAGTACTCAGCCGTTTCCAGGTCGGTCGGTCCGCCGTGGCCCGGGATGATGATCTTGCCCTCGGCAGCTTCGGCAAACTTGGGCCAGGTCTCGAGATAGGCGGCGGTGTCAGTGTCTTCGAAGATCGGCATCATGCGCACATTGAAAGCAACATCACCGGCGATGATCACGTTGCGCTCGGGGATGATCACCGAGATGTCGCCAGGTGAATGCGCCGTGCCAAAGTAGACCACTTCGGCAGTCAGCCCGCCTAGATCGAGCTCGAGGCGATCCTCGAAGGTACGGCTCATCGGCACGGCCTTGGTGCCCTCAGCCTTTTCCTTGGCAATATCGACTATCTGCTCTTCATAAAGAGCGGCAAGCCTGTCGTACTCCGCAGCAGCATCGACATGGCCGATGACCTCGGCGCCCTGCTCAATCCAGTAACCGGTGGCAAGGGCTGCATGCAGCTGGCCATTTTCGTTGACCACGTACTTTACCGGCACGTCGGTACGCTTTCGGATTTCGTCGTGCAGGGCTTCGGCCAGCAGGTAGGAGGCGCCGGCATTCATCACCAGCACCGCGTCTTCACCAATGACAAACGAGAGGTTGTTATTATGCAGTGAGTTCTCGTAAGTGTACGGCTGGGTCGCGCCAATCGCCGACCAGACGCCCTCGGCAACCTGCTGCGGGTAATCGTAAAGTATTGAATCCGGCGCCTTGTCAGCCGGGTTATCATCCTCGGCCATAACCGGCGCGGCCATCAGCCCGCCCGCCACTGCCAGCAACAGGCCGCCGGCCAAGTGCCGGGTCTCTTTCATCCAATCGGTCAACATGGTCTCGACTCCTCATTTAGCGACGCATGGGACGGCATCGCCCTCAGTTAGTTAGCCACCTAACCATCCCGTCAATGGCGACGAAAAACAACCCCTTCGCTCATCAGTTTTTTTATTTGCACAACAGCCCTGCTGATCCAGATGCAGGGGAACAAATCAATTCCAGGCCAGCTCGCTGCGCGCCTGCCAGTACTGGTCCGCCGGCTCGGCCAATCTCGCCAATGTCGCGCGCTCGTCAGCCGACAGCTCGACCGCTAGTGACTGCAGGTTGGAGACCAGCTGCCCCTCGGTCCCGGCGCCAGAAAGGACCATGTCGACCCAAGGATTCGCCAACAGCGCGGCGATGGCGATCGCGTCACGATCGACACCGTGCGTGACGGCCACCCGGTCGAGCACGCGCATCGCTTCGACATCCTCCGGGCGGTCGTTGCGTGCGGTCAGCCGGCCGTTGGCGACCGCCTCCTTGAGGATCACGGCCATGCCCGACGCGCTGGCACGCTCCAGCTGACTGGCCACGGACGGCTCAAGCAGGTTGCAGGTAGCCTGGACCACGTCGAACAATGGCTGACCATTGATCATCACGTCCATGGCGCGTGCCAGTGTCTCGGCCTGGTGAGGGCCGCTAGTGGTCAGACCGATCGCTGTGCCAGCATCACGCAACTCGCCGAGTCGATCGAGCACGGCCGCATTGTCGAGCACGCCAGAATCGAGCGTGGCCGAGTGAATCTGGTAAAGCGCCGGCGACCCACCCAACGCATCGAGGGTCTCGCCCCACTGGCGATCAAGCACCTCGCGGCTGTGCTCCTTGACCTCGTGCACCTCGGCCTCGACCTGCCAGTCGGCGGTATAGGTGTAACCCCATTTCGAACCGACCATCGGCCGCTGATCGGCCGGGCGCCCCGCAAGCCAGCCACCGAGAAAGGTCTCGGCCTGGCCATAGGATCGGGCCGCGTCTACATAGCGAATCCCTCGCTGCCAAGCGATATCCAGCATGGCATGGCAGTGAGCGCGCATGGATTCGACATCCCGCTCGCCGGGCATGTCCTCCCCATGACCCAGGTTGATATAGCCGGGTCGACCCAGGGCGGCCAGCCCCAATCCGATCCGCGGCTGTGGCAGAGTTAAATGCTTTTCCGACATGGCAGGGCCTCGACCCCTTGATGACAAGTGGGTTGCAAAGGGTTTGGTAATTGGACATCGGCGGGCCGACGTTCCGCCTCAATCAGACACGAGAGGCTAGCATGCACCAGTTTCACGTTGCCCACTCGCTCAACGCCCTGGTTCAAGGGACTGGAAATGCTCGGCCTGATGGTCATCCTGGTAGCCACCTTCGTTGCCTCCGGTCGGACCTGGCCCAGATGATCACGGAGCGACGCGTCGACCTAGCCGACCTGCAGCTGTTATTCCTCTACCTCGAGATGCTGGCGACGATCGGCGCCTACCTGCAGACCGGGCGCCTGCCGATCCGCTTTCCGATCTACATCGGCATCATCGCCCTGGCGCGCTACCTAGTGATCGATCTTCAAGGACATGGAGACTTGGAAAATGCTCGCGGTGGGCGTCACCACGCTGCTTCTGGCAACGACGGTACTCGCCCTGCGCTACGGGCACCTCAAGCTGCCGTACCCGGAAAACGGCGCAGACCGCAAACGCATCGGCAAGGACGGCTGACCCCGGAACGGCAAAAAACCGGCATGGTGCCGACGATTCTCTTCAAATGACCTGCCCGTGATCGAGGCAGGCGCTAGATCTGGGTGCGCTCCTTGCCCTCGCGGTATTCTCTGGGGTACTCGCCGACTCCGCGCTGCTGGAAGATGACGTGCTCGGCGATATTGGCGCAGTGGTCGCCGATCCGCTCGATCGCGCGCATGCAATGCAGCATCCGCAGGCTAAGATCGGGCGACTTCGGGTGCTGCTTCATGTACTCGAGCAGCACCGCGTGGATCTTGTTGTACTCATGGTTGACATGGTCGTCGCGGCGCATGATCTCCTCGGCGGCGACACAGTCCTGGCGGACGAAGGCGTCGAGCGCATCATGCAGCATGCCCTTGACGATGCGCCCCATGACGCGAAAGTGCGTGGAAAATTCCGTCTGCCGCAACGCGGGGCCCACTTCCTCGGCGATGCGCGCGAGCTTCTCGGACTTGTCGCCGATGCGCTCAAGGTCGGTGATCGCCTTGACGATCGCCATGACGGTACGTAGGTCACCGGCCGTCGGTGCGTAACGGGCGATCAGATGGAGGGCCAACTCGTCGATCGAGACCTCGAGGCGATCGATCTCGTAATCCTGCTCCATCGCCACCCGGCCTCGCTCGACATCCCCGTCGAGCAGGTAGGCGAGCGCGTCGCCGAAGTGCTGCTCGGCCACGCCCCCCATGCTCATCAACAGCGACCGCAGCACGTCGAGATCCTGGTCGTAACGAGTCAGGGTGTGCGGCGTCAGGTTGGGTGTACCGTGTTGGCTCATTTCCTCGGGCTCTCGTGTGGGCGGCTTGTCTCAGCCCGGCTGCTAGGGTTTACTCGTGGCAACGGTGGTTTCTCGAGCAGTCCTCCCGGCAGACGCCGGGAGCAGGTCGAGCCGACCAAACACCGACACTCTAACCAATTTTTGTTGCGAAATAATGACAAGCACCGACCAACCTCCCCTGCCGTTCATCAATCGCGAACTCAGCATGATCGGCTTCAACCGTCGTGTGCTTGAACTGGCGCAGGACCCGACCGTACCACTGCTCGAGCGACTCAAGTTTCTCTGCATCTCCAGCTCGAACCTTGATGAATTCTTCGAGGTACGCGTCGGCACGCTCACCCAACAAATCCGTGCCGGCATCAGCCGGCCGGATGACGCCGGCTTCACGCCCACACAACAGCTCGACATGGTGCTCGATCGGTCGCACTCGCTGGTCCATGACCAGTACGAAACCCTCAACCGCGAGCTCATCCCCGCGCTGGCCGAGGAGAACATCCACTTCCTGCGCCGCACCCACTGGACCGAGGCACAGGCACTATGGGTCAAGCAGTACTTCCGCCGCAGACTCTTGCCGCTGCTGACCCCGCTGGGACTGGATCCATCCCATCCGTTCCCGCGCATTCTCAACAAATCGCTGAATTTCATCGTCTCGCTGGAGGGCAGCGACGATTTCGGCCGCGAAGCGTGGCTGGCGATCGTGCAGGCACCACGCGCCCTGCCACGCATCATCCAGATGGATGCGGAGCCTGCGGGGGGGCCGACGAGCTTCGTCTTCCTGAGCTCGATCATCCATGCCCACGTCCACGAGCTGTTTCCGGGCATGACCGTCACCGGCTGCTATCAGTTCCGCGTGACGCGCAATAGCGACCTTTCCGTGGACGTCGACGACGATGAAGACTTGCTGCAGACGCTGCAGGGCGGCTTGTTCGAGCGCAATTATGGTGATGCTCTGCGCCTGGAGGTGGCCGACAACTGCCCGACGGACATGATCGACTTCCTCCGCGAACGCTTTGCGCTTGACCAGCGTCAGGTATTCCAGGTCCACGGCCCGGTCAACCTGCATCGCCTGATGGCCCTGCCCAGCCTGATTGACCGCCCCGAGCTCAAGGATCCGCCATTCGCCCCGCGACTGGACCCGGATTTCGATCCAGAGAGAAACATCTTCGACACCATCAGTCAGCGCGAGAGCGTGCTGCTGCACCATCCCTATCAGTCGTTCATGCCGGTGGTGGAGTTCATCCGCCAGGCCGCCGTCGATCCGCAGGTGGTGGCCATCAAGATGACGCTCTACCGCACCGGCCGCGACTCAGCGATCGTCGATGCGCTCGAGTCGGCGGCACGCCTCGGCAAGGAGGTGACCGCGGTGGTCGAATTACGGGCACGTTTTGACGAGGAAGCGAACATCAGCATTACCACCCGGCTGCAAAAGGCCGGGGCCTATGTCGCCTACGGCATCGTCGGCTACAAGACCCACGCCAAGATGGCGCTGGTCGTTCGACGTGACGGCCGCCGTCTCAAGCGCTTCGTCCACCTCGGCACGGGAAACTACCATCCGCAAACCGCGCGGCTGTATACCGACTTCGGCCTGATGACGGACGATCGCCTCATCGGCGAGGACGTCAACAAACTGTTCATGCAACTGACGGGGCTGGCCCGAGGCATCCGTCTCAAACGGCTGCTGCAGTCGCCATTCACCCTGCACGAGGGCGTGCTTGAGCGTATCCGCCGCGAAACGGCCCACGCACGGGCCGGCAAGCGAGCTCACATCCGCGCCAAGATGAATGCCTTGATCGAACGACGCGTGATCGAGGCGCTCTACGAAGCCTCACAGGCCGGGGTGAAGATCGAGCTGATCGTGCGCGGCATCTGCTGCCTCAAGCCCGGTGTCCCGGGCATCTCGGAGAACATCCATGTGCGCTCAGTGATGGGCCGCTTCCTCGAGCACCCACGGGTATTCTTCTTCCACAACGATGGCGAGGAGGAGTTGTTCCTGTCGAGCGCCGATTGGATGCCGCGCAACTTCTTTGCCCGTGTCGAGACGGCCTTCCCGATAGAAACCCCGGAGATCCGCGCTCGAGTGATCGACGAGGCCTTCGATCGCTACCTTGCCGACAACACCGGCGCCTGGGAGCTGACCGCGGAAGGTGAGTACCATCGCATCACGCCAGCCGAGGGCGAGAAGTCATTCAATGCCCAGCAGTCGCTGATCACCGATCTCGGCAAGGGCTGATCCGAGCCGGACAGCCCGATGCGGCCCCTGAGCGCTCTGGCCGCAATATCGTCGAGGTGCATCAAATCGACACTCGTCATCCACACCGCGGACCTGTCCGACGCGATACCTCAGGGTGCCTGCCGCCACGGACATTGGGTCGCCACCGGGCATGCGATACTGTTGGCCCTCGTCATTCCCGGCCCGGCTGGACGCCTACCCCATGATCAAGCTGCTGTTCTGGTTCATCGTCGCCCTCATCGTCGGGCTGTTTTTTGCCATCCGCCAGGCCAACCGATTACGCGCCGAGCAGCAAGCGAACGAGCCAACCGAAACCCTCGCGCTGGAATCCGTACGCTGCGCCCACTGTGGGGTATTCGTGACCGAGGACCAGGCCGTCCGACGTGATGAGCACGATTTCTGCAGCTGGGAGCACGCCGAGACGTGGCATCGAGAACAGCGTTGATTCGCCCCGCCGGCGAAGAAAACTGGCGCGGACTACGGCTGGCAAACGCCTACCGCATGCTGCTTGCCGTGGCATTGGTCGCCGCGGCACTCACCGATCGGGGCCCGGCCGTTTTTGGTCAGGCGGACGCCGCGCTGTTCATGGTGACGGCCTGGGCCTACCTGTTCCTGACCATGGGTTTCGAATGGCTGCTAGAACTGCGTGTCATGCCGTTCCGGCCGCAGGCACATCTGCATACCCTCGGTGATCTGACCTGTCTGATACTGATCGCCCATGCCTCGGGTGGCCCGGTGGGGCCGATCGCGCTGGTACTGGTGATCGCGGTCGGGATCGCGGCCGTGCTGCATGGCGGACGGGCGGCGATCGGTTATGCCGCCGTTGCCGTGCTGCTGGTGCTGGCCGAGGCGATCTACGGCTCCTGGACACAGCCGAATGCCGACCACCTGACCAATTCGGGATTTCTGGGCGCCGCCCTGCTATTGATCACGATACTGGTGATCGCTTTCGAGCGCCGCGCGTCGGTCTGGGAGCATCAAAGCCGTACCCACGAACGCGAGGCTCGTTACCTTTCAGAGCTCGCGCTGCGGGTGATCGAACAGACCGACAACGGCATCGTGGTGTCCGACCCGGACGGTCGGATCGACTACATCAATGCCGCCGCGCGCCGGATGCTGAGCGAGGGCCAGGCGGCGAGCGGCCCTGCCAGCCCGACCAGTCATGACCTGTCTGATCTGCACCCAGGGGTCGGCAACGCCCTGCACAGCTGGCATGCCGGCAACGGCAGCCAGCAGCAAGACTTCGACCGGCCTCGTCGCCTGCGTGCCCAGTTCCACCGCCTCGAGACGCCCCTGGGGCCGCGCGCCCTGATTGCACTGCTGGACCTGGCCGCCGAAGATGAACGAGTCCGTCGCGACAAGTTGGCCGCACTCGGCCGACTGATTGCCTCGATCGCCCACGAGGTCAGAAACCCGCTCTCCTCGATCCGGCAGGCCGCTGAACTACTGCCCGAATCGGACAGCCCGACCGAGCAGAAGCAGCTCATCGAGATCATCACGCGCCACAGCGACCGCATCAACCGGCTGGTCGAAGACGTGTTGCGAGCGGCCCGCTCGCCAGTGGTGCACGCCCAGCGGATCGACCTGGCCGAGTGGCTGACGCGTTTCGTCGCCAACCGGCGTCAAGCCTGGCAGGCCGACGAAAAGCCATTCAAGATCACACTGGAAGGCGTATCCGAAAAGGCCTGGGCTCGGGTCGACAACACCCACCTCTGGCAGATAATGGACAATCTCTGTGACAATGCCGAGCATCATGGACGCCCGGCGGACGGGCAGCTGACCATCCGTCTGCAGCTGCGACCTGCCTTGCGCGATGGCTGGCATATCCGAGTCTGCGACAATGGCCCAAAGATCGCTACCGCCGATCGCAATACCCTGTTCGAGCCGTTTTTCACCACACACTCGCAGGGCACGGGGCTGGGGCTGTTCGTCTCGCGCGAGCTGGCGCTGGCCAACCGCGGCGAGCTCGCGCTCGAGGACTCCGCAGAGATGGAAGATGAAGCCAACTGCTTCCGTTTGAGCCTGCCGGCAGCCCAAGAGAAGAGAGACGAGAAGAAGTCTCGCGGGGAGAAGACGCGCGAGGAAACGCACGGAACCGCATCGACACAAGCAAAGGAATGAAACGATGGCCTACTGCCTGATCGTGGACGACGAACCCGACATTCGTACACTGATCGCCCTGTTCATGAAACGCGAGGGGGTGCCCACCCTGGTGGCCGCCGATCTGGCCGAGGCCCGCGAACAGCTGGCCGCACATGACAACATCCAGCTGTGCCTGACCGACATGCGTCTGCCCGATGGCAACGGACTGGACCTGGTCGACGAAATCCGTGAACAGCGCCCCGACTTGCCGGTTGCAGTGATTACCGCGCACGGCCAGGTAGAAGCCGCCGTCCGGGCCCTGAAGGCCGGCGCATTCGATTTCATCAGCAAACCGATCGAACAGGACACGCTGCGCCGCCTGCTGCGCGACGCGCGCAATCTCCAGCCGCGGACGCAAGCACCTGCCGGGGGTGACATCAGCGAGCAAGATACCAGCGGGTCACCGCTGATCGGCCAATCAAAGGCGATGCAACAGCTGCGTGAGATGATTGGCCGACTGGCTCGCTCCCAGGCCCCGATCTTCATTCAAGGCGAGTCGGGAACCGGCAAGGAACTGGTCGCCCGCGAGATCCACCAGCACAGCAGCCGCAAAAACGGCCCGTTCGTGCCGGTCAATTGCGGGGCAATCCCCGGCGAACTGATCGAATCGGAGCTGTTCGGCCACCATAAAGGCGCGTTCACCGGCGCGACCCATGACAAGCCTGGCCTGTTCCGCGCCGCCGAGGGTGGCACGCTGTTCCTTGATGAGGTCGCCGAACTGCCCCTGGCGCTTCAGGTCTCGTTGCTGCGTGTACTGCAGGAGCGACGCGTCCGGCCGGTGGGCAGCACCAAGGAGGTATCGGTCGACGTGCGCATCCTCTCCGCTTCACACCAGGATCTCGAGCAGGCAGTGAAGGACGGTCGCTTCCGACAGGATCTGTTCTTCCGTCTCAACGTCATCGGCCTGCGGGTGCCGCCATTACGCGAACGACTCGATGACCTGCCGGCGCTTACCAGGGCGATCGTGGCCAGGCTGGCCAAACGTGACGCCCGCCCGGCACCGACCGTCGACCCGGCTGTGCTCCAAGCACTGGCCGCGCAGACCTTTCCCGGCAACGTGCGGGAGCTGGAAAACCTGCTTGAACGGGCCATGGCACTGACCGACGGTGATCGCATCACCGCCGAGGCGGTGTCGCCCGCCCCAATGCTGGTCGGCGACGAGGCCCACGGCTCCGCCCTGAACGCCTGCCCCGGCTTCATCCCCGAAACGGACGAGCAGCGCGAAATCCTGGCCGCCTTGCAGGAGACACGCTGGAATCGCAGCGAGGCGGCCCGCCAACTGGGCCTTACCTTGCGCCAGCTCCGCTACCGATTGCAAAAATGGGGCCTCGACTAACCCCGTTTTAACCGAGCCAATACCTTTTTGACGGTCTATTCTTGGTCGTGACCAATTGAGACCGGGGGTTACGCACCCAAGACCGGAGGTGGCTCATGACCCTTTTCCCTCTTCTACGCCGAGCAGCCAGGCTGCTCGTGCTTTCCCTCGGCGTCCCCCTGGCGGCTGCAGCCGCCCCCGCCGCCGAGCTCGCCCCGGGCTTTAGCTGGGATGAGATCACCGGCATCCAGAACAAAGAGGAGATCAAGGTCGTTTATGGCATCAAGAACGACGTTTGGGAAGCCGGGGTCGGCAAGGCGCTGTACTACGCCCGCGGCCTGTACCTGAGTTATGACGCCCTGGGGGTGAAAAAAGAGAATGTGGACATGCACCTCGTCCTGCACGGCGAGGCCGGCTACTGGCTGCTGAATGATGAGGCGTACAGCGCCCACAAGAACCAGCTCGAGGGTAACCCGAATGCCCACGTCATCCGCGGGCTGATCGAACAGGGCGCACATATCGAGGCCTGCTACGAGACGCTCAAGGGACACGGCTGGCACACCGACGACCTGCTGCCGGGCGTCGAGGTGGTACATGACGCCTACTCACGCATCGTCGATCTGCAGATGCGCGGCTATGCCTACCTGCCGTTCTTCTGAGCCGCCCTTGACCCCTTATTCGGTCAGGCGACGCAGCACGGCCGGTGGCAGGGCCCAGACGAGCTTGCCACTGCCGTGATCGATGGCGTCATCGAACCGGATCAGCACCATGCCACCCTTCTTGATCGGCATGTTGCCGCAGGCCCGCCCACCGATCAGGCATTCGGCAAGTCGCCCCAGCCCCGGCTCGTGCCCCACCACCGCCATGCCGTCGACGCGCGGCTGCCGGCGTAGCCAGTCGACGGCCCGCTCCATCGAGGCATCGGCTGAGAACACCCGCTCGCACTCGATCCGGCGGCACTCCAGTGCCGAGGCGACGACCTCGGCGGTCTGCTCGGCCCGTGCGGCGGGACTGGTGACCAGCCGCTCGATCGGCAGGGCAAAGGTTGTCAGGCCGCGGGCGGCCATCTGCATGCGTTCGATGCCGCGCCGTGTGAGCGGACGCTCACTGTCGGGACGCCCCTGACGGGCGAATTCCTCGCGGTTCTCGGCGGCGGCGTGGCGGATGATCAACAGGTCCATGATGCGTCTCGTTGTCCGTGGAACGGATTGCCTGGGTGGGAGCTTGAACAGCATGCTGAGCCCGCCAAGTTACCGGATGATGACAGCGTGACAAATCGTAAACCGACTCGCCTTTCTGAAACAGCTCGCTCTAGGGCAGGGCAGCCAACTCTGGGGCGCCTCACCCTATGGACAGTACTTGCCCGGCTCGGCAAACGCCGGCCCCCGCTGGCATTCAAAAGCCTGTGCCGCACGGAGCTGAGGTATCGTGCCTGGGGCGGAAGGTGTCGCCGAAATTCTGCGCCAGACGGCGCTGACGGAATCGTCCATCAACGCAGCTTCGCGCAGCGCCGCGTCAAGCGTTGCGTCCTGCCCCAGGTTCAGCTCCATAATGATCACGGCGAACGGCTCGAATGCCCCAACGCCTTCGCGTGCTTCGAAACCAAATTCATTCGTCAACATATCGACGACTGCCGCCGGCGTGGGAAGGCCATCACGTTCTGCCGGATAGACGGCATCCGGGTCATGACCCGCAGCCGGCATGCCACTCCAGGACGCCGCATCCTCGATCACCATTGCGGTGGAAAGACAAGATCTGCCGAAACAGGTCTCGGCACCCGCAGCGGCAGCTGCAATTTCCATCCGCGACGCCGCCATGATATCGGCCTGATGACCCATGAGCGGCCGCATGGCCAGGCGCCAAGAGACATGCGCGCCCTCGCCGAATGCAGCAGGCGGGGCGACATTCTCAACACCGTGTATCTCCACCAGCTCCTTGCGGACTTCAGGGCCAAGATTGAAGCGATCGATCTGGACGAGGCTGACCGGCAAGGGGCTGGCCGCTGGCGGAGCCGCTACCATGGCCTGCCCATAGCTCAACCGATAGCGTGCGCGCTCCTGCACACCGTCGACCGCCTCAAGGGCCAGCACGGCCTTGACGAATGGGCTGAGCGCCCCGCTGGGCAAAAACATCGAGCTCGGACCAGCCGGCACCAGCCGTTGCCCAATCGCCTCATTCAGGGCCTCCACACCCTGTGGCGTGTACCCTTCGGCCGCAACAAACCGCTCCGACAGACCGATAGGCGTTCCAGCCTCGCTGACGGCGAGCAGCCCCCCTCCACCCAGGCCGGTGCCCGTTACGGAATAGCCTCCGGCGGGATCGGCCCACGCCGACAGCGTCCAGCCCCCCATGGCCATCATGATCAGTATCACTTGCCAGCATCGCATGTTCAGCCTCCAGCTTTCCCGGCTCGCTTCCCGCGGTCCATCAGGACAGATCTGCTGCAGCCGTATCCATTCACCAACTATCATGCATATATAGCTGCATAAACGCGCAAAAGCGGCACACGGGCCATATCCAGTCGACTGGCGGATGGTAAATCTGCTGATCCTGCCAGATTCAATTGCCCAGAATTCAATCAACCGCAGGGTCGAGCGGCCACGCCCAGCATCCCCTTGCCACTAAGCTATGATGGTGCCTGCCGACACCATCGATGCGAGGAGACGACATGGAAGGTCAACGACAGCAAGATGTGATCACCACGAACCGCCGCCAACGCTCAGCCGGCCCACAGGGCACCATGCTGTTCCAGGCCGACGATCTACGTGCGCAGGCAGAGCAGATTGAGTCCAGCTCCAGTGATCGCGCCTCGGTGGCCGAGCCTATCCTGGAGGGAGTCAGCCCCGATATCGAGGGGCAGCGCTTCACGCTGCGTGCCGGTCGCCAGACGATCGGCCGGCGTGCCGACAATGATATCGTCCTCGACGAGCCCAGCGTCTCCTCCTCACATGCCTGGATCCTCAACCAGCAAGGTCATCACGTGGTCATGAACATGCTTTCGACCAATGGCACCTTCGTCAATGATCAACGGGTACATGAAGCGACACTCAAGCACGGTGACCGGATCCGGCTCGGTCAGGTCGAGCTCGTCTTCCTTACCCGAGAGGCCGGCGAGGCCCGCATCGGGCCGCGCCATTGGCTGGTCGGGGCACTACTGCTTGCGGCCATGGCGCTGGCGTTTTACCTGATCTGGACGTGACCCCCGGCAAGGCCCCGCCGTCCATCGGACGCTACCGGATCGAGGGCGCGCTTGGTGAAGGGGCGATGTCCATCATCTATGCCGGCTTTGATCCCAACATCAATCGCCAGCTGGCCATCAAGTGCCTCAAGGACGAGGTGGCCAGTGACCAGGCATACCGACGACGCTTCCTTACCGAGGCGCGCGCCGCCGGCACCCTGACCCACCCCAACATCGTCACCATCTATGACGTGGGCGAGGCCAATGACCACCCCTACATCGCGATGGAGCGACTGCGCGGGGAGACCCTGGCGGATCGGGTCGCTCGTGAGGGCTTCCCACCAGTGCCGGTGGTGATCGATCTGATCGGACAGATCGCCGCCGCACTTGATTTCGCCCACCGTCACGGCGTGGTCCACCAGGACATCAAGCCGGAGAACATCGTGCTGGTGGAAGGCTGGCATGCCAAGGTCAATGATTTCGGCGTCGCGCAGCTGCAAGGTGGCGAGCAGCCACATGACGGCATGGTTGCCGGCACTCCCGCCTTCATGGCTCCCGAACAGCTGCGTGGCGATGCAACCGATGGCCGCAGTGACCTGTTTTCGCTAGGGGTGATGCTCTTCTGGCTGCTGGCTGGGGAAAAACCGTGGCAGGAATCGACACCCGACCGGCTGCTGGCCGAACGCCGCGCACGTCCACAACCGATCCTCGTCCCACGGGACCCCAGCACCCCCGAAGTGCTGCTCGAAATTACTCGCAGCCTGCTGCAACCGGATACGGATGAGCGCTATCAGCACGCTCACGAAGTGATCGAGGATCTTCGCCATGCTCGACAGGAACTCGAACGATTGCGGGCTGACCCGATCGCGACCCGGATCCTGCCCATGCGAGTCCGCTGGGCCGCCATTCTCGGCACGATCCTCACCCTGACGTTGTTGGTGGGGCTGGCCTCTGTCCACTTCAAACAGAACCAGGCACTGACCGGTCTGGCGGCTGATTTCGGTGCCTCGCTGGGCCGGACCATCGCCCACGAGACGGCCGAGGATCTGCTGCTCGGCGACCACACCGCTGTCCGCGCCCGGGTCGCCGACATGCAGCACAACGAGCAGATCCACTACCTCGCCGTGGCCGGCCGTAGCGGCCAGATCATCGCCAGCGGCCAGCCAGGAGAAATCGGCACGCAGATGAGCGTACTACCGGAGGATGGGGGTCGGCAGCACGACGACGGCATCATAAGCCGCCATGACGCAGTGCCACAGGCTGCCGGTGACGAAGAGATGCTGCTGTTCGACCTGCCCATCCGCTACCAGGAGCATCGCATCGGCACCCTGCGACTGGGCATAGACAGCGCTCCGCTGAAAGCAGCCAACCGAACCACCCTCGGGGCGATGCTCGCCGCTCTCCTGGCGACTTTGATCATCGTGCTCGGGACGGCCTGGTGGCTGTTCCGTCGCCTGCTCACCCCCATCGACGTGTTGCGCCATGCACTGCTACAGGTCGCCCATGGTGATTTTGCCCAGCGAATCCGGCTGATCCGGCGGGACGAGTTCGGCCGGCTGTTCACTACCTTCAATCTGATGACCGAATCACTCTCGGAACACGAGCGGACCAGAAAGGAGCCGACAACAGACGAGCGCAAGGCCGACCCCACTCGCGTGATCGAGCCGCCGACGGCGGACGTGGCGAGAAAAGGTCACGACTGAATGCCGCTCAGAGGTCAGACAGGCGCCGTTGCAGCTCGAGTGCTCGGGCGCGGTAACTGCGCGACGGCTCATAGGTCGGGTCGATCGCCAGGGCCCGATCCCAGAGCGCGATCGCCTCGTCCAGTCTCTGGTTGCGATAGTGCAGGATCGCCCGCTGGTGATAACCAGTCACCAGCTCCTCGCGCAGACGAGGTACCCGCTCGGCGGCTGGTTCCAGCGCAGCATCACGCGCCAAAGCCGCCTCAAGGTACGAGAGGGCCGACTCCCGTTTGCCCTCACCCAACAGCGCCATGCCCTGACGTTGCAACTCTTCAGCCGACGGCCCTTCCGACGCCGCAGCCGCCCCGACGGCCGGCAGGGGCCTGTCGGGCAAGGCCAGGGCGGCCGCGGTCGCAGGTGATGGACGGGGGACCGGCTCCAGTGATCGCAGCACCGGCGTGCCGGGTGTGCCCATTTCACTGGCGGCTGCCTCTTCGCCATCCACTGGCGAGCCCGGCAGGCGAATCACTTCGCCGACCCGCAGGTCGGAGGGGTTATCGGACTGGTTGTAACGGGCCAGCAGCAAGAACAGACCGGCATCGCCCAAGTGCCGCGAAGCCAGCGCACTGTAGGAATCCCCTGGTCGAACCACGTACCGATGTGACTCCTGGCCCAGCACCTGCTCGGGATCGGCCTCGAGTTGCCGCAGGACCGCACGAGCCACCATGTGGTCGGGATTGTGCTCAAGATAGCGCTCCAGGTCCCGCTGGCCGCGCTCGTATTCACCCCGCTGCAGATCACCAAGAATGGCGCCCAGCGAACGCGACTGCTTCTGTTCGGCAAGCGGCTCGGTTTCCACTTCGGCCTGTTCCTGTTGCCCTGTCAGTCCCTGCAGGCGTGCATCGAGATCCGACAACTGCGCACAGCCGGTCGACAAGCCGGCAGCCAGCAGCAGCCCGACCGACCAACCGCCACGCTGCCGTATTGCTCTCGTCATCGCTCCTTCTCCCGAACCGGGCCTCCATTGCATCGATCTCAGACCAGAGAAAGACCACCAAACAGCCGTTGGCCCCATGAGACCGGGCGATCGCTGCGGGCCAGGATAAGACTGAGATTATCACCATGCTCGCCGCCCCGCTCGCTGCCCCGGGCAAGTCCATCACGCACACCGGCATACAGGTCGGATTGGCGCGACAATTTCGCCAGCTCGGCGGTGCTCAGGGTTTCCCAGATGCCATCGCTGCAGAGTACGAAGCCATCCCCGCGTCGCAGGGGGGCATAACCATGCTCGATCTCGGGCAACTCGCTGCCGCCCAGGCCGCGCAGCAGTACGTGTTGATCAGGATCATGGGCCAGATCGGCCTCCCGAATCTCGCCACGATCGAGTTTGAGCCGGGCAAGACTGTGATCGCGGGTCACGGCCCGGCAACGCCGGCCACGGAAGTGATAAAGACGGCTATCGCCGACATGCACCCAGTAGGCATGGCCGTTACGCAAGAATAGGGCAACCACCGTGGAATGCGGCTCGCCGCTGACCCAGGCATTGCGCCGCCGGATCTCGTCCTGGGCGGCCTGGCAAAGGGTCTCGAGAAAGAGCGCCCCAGGCAGCTCACACCAGCTGCGCTCATGCCAGAGCTCGCGCGCCGCGTGGATGACCGCACCGGAGGCCAGCTCACCCGAGCCGTCACCGCCCATGCCGTCGGCGAGCACCATCAGGCTCGCCTGCTCGCGCCAATCATGCAGACAGATCAGGTCGTCCTGCTGGGAAGGACGGCCCCCCGGGGCTCTGCCACAGGCCATGCCCGGCAGTTCTCGAATGTCGAAACCCCCATCCTTGCTCATAGTCAGCGACCGCTCCTCGTTCGCTTCAGCCCGCTCATGAGGGGCATGCCCCGAGGCAGTATAGCCGCGGCGGGGAAGTCAGCAGGAACGAGGACTCAGAGGACCCAGAGAACTCAGTCGACGCCCTGCTGCTCGAGCCACTCGGTCTCCAGTGCCTCAAGACGCTCACTGAGCTCGCCTCGTTCACGCTGCAAACGTGCCAACTCGTCGTCCTGTTGCCCAGCATAAAGCCCCGGATCGGCCAATGCCTCGTCGATGGCACACTGGCGCTCGCCGAGCTCTTCAAACTGTTTCTCCAATCGGGCTAGACGCCTCTCGCGATCCAGTTCGGCCCGGTCGCGCGTCTTGCCCCAGCTCGATCTGTCCGCCGGCGCCTTCTTCGCGGGCTTCTCGGCAGCCCGCTCACGATCATGCGCCCGGCGGCGTTCCGTGACCGCCGCACGGTAATCGTCCAGATCGCCGTCGAACGGTACCGCCTCGCCGTCGCGCACCCACCAGAACTGGTCACAGACCAGCTCCATCAGATTCCGGTCGTGCGAGATTACCAGAATCGCGCCCTCGAACGACTGCAATGCCCCGGCCAACGCCTCGCGCATGGCCAGATCCAGATGGTTGGTCGGCTCATCGAGGATCAGCAAATTGGGCGCTTTCCAGACCAACAGGGCGAGGGCAAGACGTGCCTTCTCGCCGCCGGAGAACGGCTCGATCGGCTCGAATATCCGGTCGCCGACGAAGCCGAAGCGGCCGAGGAAATCCCGGTACTTCTGCGTCGAGCCCTCTCCCTCGGCGACCCGCTCGAGCGCAATCACCGGCGTATCACGTGGATCCAGCTGGTCGACCTGATGCTGGGTGTAATAGCCAACCTGGACGCCCGGGGCGATGAAACGCTCTCCGGACAATAAAGTGGGGCCGCCTGCGGCGATCATGCGGATCAAGGTGGTCTTGCCCGCCCCGTTGGCACCCAGCACACCGATGCGATCGCCGGCACGAACCTGCAGATCGACCTGCTCGATCAACGGCTGGCCATCGTAGCCGATGGCGACATCCTCGAGCGTCACCATCGGATCAGGGGCACGCTTGCCTGCGGGGAAGTAAAACGAAAAATCGTCGCGGTCGGCGTGACTGGCAGCCATGGTCGGCAGGCGCTCAAGGGCCTTGATCCGGCTCTGCGCGGCCCGCGCCTTGGATGCCGTGGCGCGGAAACGATCGATGAAGCCCTGCAGGTGTTCACGCTCCTTGGCGATCTTGCCTGCCAGCGCGACATTCTGTGCCATCCGTTCGGCACGCATTGCCTCGAAGTCGCTGTAGTGACCCGTGTAGAGGTTGAGCTTCTGGTTCTCGATATGGGCAATATGCGTACAGACGCGATCGAGAAAGTCGCGGTCGTGCGAGACCACGATCAGGGTGCCCGAATAACTCAGCAGCCAATCGGCCAGCCAGAACACCGCATCCATATCCAGGTGGTTGGTGGGCTCGTCGAGCAGCAGGATATCGGAGGGAGCGATCAGGGCGCGGGCCAGGTTCAGACGCATGCGCCAGCCGCCCGAAAAGCTCGAGACCGAGTTGTCGATCCGATCAGACGCGAAACCCAGCCCGTCCAGCAGGCGTGCGGCCCGCGGTCGGGCAGTGAAGCCACCTGCCGCCTCGAATTCCGGATAGAGCTCGGCCAGCCGCATGCCGTCATTTTCCGCTTCTGCAGCATCGAGGGCGCCCTTCAGACGGGCGTAGTCACGATCGCCGTCGAGTACGTAATCCACCGCCGAGATCTCGAGCGCCGGGGTCTCCTGCTCAACGGTCGCCATCCGCTGGCCACCAGCTCGCTCAATCTCTCCCGCATCCGGCGCGAGCTCCCCCGCGAACATGGCCAGCAAGGTGGACTTGCCGGTGCCGTTCCTGCCCACCAGGCCGAGGCGCTGGCCGGGCAACAGGGTGAGATCGGCGCCCTCGAGCAGCAGGCGCGGCCCACGGCGTAACGACACGGATTTGAGCTGGATCATCCGCCCTCCGAATGGCGATCGAGTCGGCCCGAGTACTGCAGAAAACTCGAACGCCGCAGAAAAAAGAAGGCCGGGACCTCGAAAGAGGCCCCGGCCGCAATGGTGTGGTCGGAGTGACAGGATTCGAACCTGCGACCCCTACGTCCCGAACGTAGTGCTCTACCAGGCTGAGCTACACTCCGAAATGACCGCTGACATCGTGATGTCAGTGATCACGCTGAACGCTGATGTCCGCCAAGGAAGACATCGCGCGCAAGTAGATGCTGTCCGGCAGAGCCGCCAGCGCCTGCTTGGCCGCACTGGCCTCGCGTTCCGCAAGCGCGGCAGTATACGAGAGTGCATCAGCGCGTTCAACTACCTTGAGTACCTCATCGATCCTTGTGACCGACTGGGATTCGATCGCCTCGCGCACCAGCTCCGCGCCAGCCGCATCCGAGCGTGCCATGGCAATGATCAACGGCAGCGTCGGCTTGCCTTCATTGAGGTCATCGCCGACATGCTTGCCGGTCTGCGCCTCGTCACCTCGGTAGTCGAGTACGTCGTCGATCAGCTGGAAGGCCACCCCGAGTCGGTAGCCGTACTCACCCAGCGCCGCTTCGGTGGCCTCGTCGCGATCGTCGAGCACGGCCGCCAGTCGGCAGGCAGCCTCGAACAGGGTCGCGGTCTTGCGACCGATCACATCCATGTAGGTCGCCTCGCTGACCGAGGCATCGCCGATGTTCATCAACTGCATCACCTCGCCCTCGGCGATGCGATTGGTGGCATTGGCCAGGATCGTCATCACCCGCGGGCGCTCGACCTCGACCATCATCTGGAAGGCGCGCGAGTGCAGGAAGTCGCCGGTGAGCACCGAGGCGGCGTTACCAAAGCGGGCATTGGCGGTGTCTTGGCCACGACGCAGGGTCGACTCGTCGACTACATCGTCGTGCAGCAAGGTCGCGGTGTGGATGAACTCCACTACTGCCGCCATCTGAGCGGCACCGGGCAGCTCCGTACCCTCACCACGAAGCGCTCGACTGGCCAGCATATGCAGCAGCGGACGGAAGCGCTTGCCGCCGGATTGAATGATGTAGCTGCCCAGCTGGTTGATCAGGACCACGTCCGAGCTGAGCCGGTCCATGATCACACGGTTGACGGCCTGCATATCCTCGGCCATCAGATCATGAATCTCATTCAACTGCATGCTCATCGATCTCGCTGATTGATTGGTCCCCGCGGGCGGCGCACCGGGCGGCACGCCGCCGCCAACCTTACACCAAGCCCCCCTGGCCGACTACCGCTGCCGCGCTACCGGAACCAGCCTGCCGGCAGCTGATCGGCGATAGTCTCGCGGATTACCACGAACTCGCCTGTTGCCGGAGTGGCTGCCCCGGCAAAGCACCAGGACTCCAGTGTCCCCACGGCCGCAAGCCACGTCTCAGGCGCACCACGGCCTGCCAGCACCTCGCGACCATCCGGCCGCAGGGGTCGTGGCAATCCTGCCAGCTCGGCCAGCAACTGCCGACGCAGCGCGAGCGCATCATCGACCGAGCGCAGCCGAGCCTGAGCCGCGCGGCGGTTTCGCCGCGCGCGCAGGCGGCGCCATGCCGCGCGTCCGGCCAACCCGACCCCGATCGCTCCCAGCAGACCAGTGGCCAGCCAGGGCAGGGCGCGTTGCAACCACTGCAGCCGTCGCACACTTGCCGCGGCCTGCCAGCTCACTGCCTGCGCATCGAGCTGGGCGTAGTCGAGCTGGCTGCCCGGCTCTGGTCGGCGCGGATCGACATAGGGCAGCCGCAAGCCAGGCAGCTCGGCTTCGCGCCGCCCCTCGCGACCACCTTCGGTGGAAGGCAACAGTGACAGGCTCACCTGCCAGGTCTCCGCCAGCGGCGAAATCTCAGCGGGCCCAGCGGAGCCGTCCACCACCAGACGCACCTCGGGCTGGCCCAGCCGCAGCCCCGACGGAGCGACCAGCTGTGCGTTGATCATCTGCGCGAGTGCCGCGGCAGTCAGGCCCTCACCACTGACTTCGAAGCGCCAACTGGCCGGCTCACCGGCGACCAGCTCGCCAACCTGGGCATTGCCAACGGCGAGGTCTGGCGTGACCGGCAGGTACGATGGCAGATGGGCTGGCAGATCAACCACCTCCAGCCGACGGGCCACCGGCACGAAGGCGTATTCACTCTGTGCCAGCCCGACTACCTGAAAATCGATACGGCTGAACGCCAATGTCAGGTCCCCGCCGCGCAAGGCCTGTACCGCCCAGCGGTAGTGGCGCCGGTCGACCAGCCGGCCATCCATGTCCACGGTCTCGCGTGTCACTCCCAGTGGGCGAGCATCCATGCCCTGGCCTTGCGGTCGGTGCACTTCGGCATCCCGCAGCTGTCGGGCCGGGTCGAGGATGGTCTGGGTGACGAGAAAGACCTGCCGCTGCACCGGTGCAAGCTCAGTGACTTCGGTCTCGACGATCACGCCATTGGGCAAACGGCCGGCACCCGCCCGACTGTCGACCTCGCTGACCGGGGGCAAGGGCTCGATCTCGCCGAGTTCGATCCATTCGGCCAGGCCATCCGAGGCACGGTCCGGTTTCGGCAAGGGAATATCGGCCCGTGCCGGGGCAGTCAGGCTGAGCAGTAGCAGCGCGAGCAGCGAGCATGGCAGTCGTCTCATGGGCCGCCCTCCCCGGAGAGATGCTGCTCGACGACCGACTTGTAGGGCTGCTGGCGCAGCAACCCCTCGATCGCCGGCTGTGGGTGATCCTCGATCCGTTCGAGTTTCTTGCGCGCCCCTTGCAACAGACCCTCATTCAGCTGGAATGGCTCGGCCTGCCGTTCACCGCCCGAGACCGCCGTCGCGCCACCGGCACCCTCACCCTCATGGAACTCGTCGGACATGCGCGCCCCCTGTGTCTCATCGATTGGATCGGGTCGCATGGCCGCATAACCGCGGAAACTAGGCTCCTCTTCGCCCACTCCATCACGTTCCATGTCGACCAGTGAGGCGGCTAGGAGGCGGTTCTGCAGAGCGGGCTCGTGCTCAGGATCCAGAGCGAGGACGGCATCAAAGGCCGACACCGCCGCCCAGTAGCGCCCGGCGAGCACCAGCGCGTTGCCCAGGTTGAACAGGGCCAGCATGCGAGGCTCAGGTGATTCGGCCAACCAGGCGGCCATCTGTAGGCGTTCAATGGCGTGTGGAATGTCACCACGGCGATAGGCCGCAAGCCCGCTGCCCAGCCGCGCGGCGTAGCCGGTTGCCCGATCAAACGCCACCTGGGCCCGCCCGAACTCGCCCGTCTCCAGCGCCGCCCAGCCCTCGTCGAGCGCAATCTGTTGCGTCGCGTGGTCGACCACCGGAGCGGCCTGCGCCACGGTGAACAGAATCGGCGCAAGAACAATCAGCCCCACCGCCAGCACCGTGCGCCGAGCCCTGCCCGGGCCGCGACGATCGGCCCACTCGAACCACAAATGGATCGCGAGCGCGACCATGGCCAGCCATAGGGCCAGCGGGGCCAGCGAGCGATACCGCTCAAAGGCCCCTTCGCGGTGCGGAGGCGCGGGCAGGGCCGCGATCTCCTCGGCAAGAAAGGCGGCGTCCTCGCGCAGCACCCCGGTCCGCAGCGCCACACCCCCGGCAAATCGGGCAACCTCCGCGACTCGCTCGAATAGCGGCCGCGATGTCAGGATCTCGTGCTGCTCGTTGCGCAACAGCTGACCGTCGCTATACAAAGAGGTCTCCTCCCTTGCCATGCTGACTGCCAGCACCGGGATGTCGCGCGCCTCGAGCCGCTCGACAGCCGCCAGCAGCTGACTGCCCACCACGCCGGAGAGCTGACGCTCATCCGCACTGGTCAGCCAGACCACCGCCCCGCCCTCCAGGGCCGCCATCTCTGCGGCCACGGCAAAGGCTTGATCTGGCCGTACCTCCAGGCGGGCATCAACCAGCCCCGGCAGCTCCCTGGCGTAGAAGGTCAGCAAATCCGGGTCAAGGCTGGGTGGCAGCAGCACCCCGGTGGTGTCCGAATAACGCAACAAACCCATGGGCCGACCGGGATCGGACTCGGCCAGCAACTCCATCAGCAACACCGCGCGCCCGATGCGGTCAGGCTCGACATCTCGGCCAGACATGGCCGCCGAACCATCGACCACAAACAACAGCGGCGCTCGCGCCTCCTTTATGGTCTCACCGGACTGGGGCAGACGCGGATCGGCCAATGCCAACGCAGCAAACAACCAGAACAGCAGCCAAAGCAGCCGGGATGTCCCACCGAGACGCCCGCGCCCGGTTTGTCCGCCGGCAAAGGCCCAGGGGCGCAACAACGGATCGGCATAATCGTCAAGGCGTGCCCGGCGGCGCCAGGACCACAGGGCCAGCCCAGCTGGCAACAGCAACAGGGCGAACGCTTCCGGATGCGCCAGGACGGGCCAATCCTCGGCGCCGGTCAAAACCATCCAGAGGGCCATCCACAGATCGATCAGGCTGTCGACACGCTCACTCATCACAGCTACACCTGCAGTCGTGCGTTGAGGAGCCGGGCTGTCAGCAACGCCAATAGCCCGAAGCCCAGAAACCACCCCAGCAGCGGATGCCGCTCGCGACGAGTTGCCTCCTCGGCAGAGGTGGTCTGATGACGATCGATTGCATCGGTCACCGACAGCAGCGCCTCACGATCACCTGCGGCAAGCGCCAGCCCGCCGGACAGCCGGGCAAGATCCTCAAGGGTGGGCTCACCGTCACCCGAGCCCTGGCCGCTCGGTGCCAGATTGATGGTATACAGCTCGATGTTCTCGGCACGCGCGATGGTCAGCGCTTCCGCCGGCGACATCTCGCCACCGGTGTTCACGCCATCGGTCCATACCAAGAGCTGCGGCGGTGCCTCGCCACGTTCACGTCGTTGTGCGATGCGCCGCATCGCCACGGCCAGCCCCTCACCAAGAGCGGTCGCGCTACCGGCAATACCGGGCTGGAGCTGCTCGATCCAGAAGGTCAGCACGTCATGATCACCCGTTTCTGGCACCAGCGTGCCGGCCGAATCGGTCACCACCAGTAGCGAGAAGCGATCACGCGGGTGTGCCTCGGTGAACGCAAGCAATGCTTCGCGCATCACCGTCATGCGCGAGACTGGCTGGCCAGTCGGATCACGGAAATCTCGAACGGACATACTGGGACTGGCGTCCACCAGCAGGACGACCGAGCGCACCGGCGGATCGACCGCGACCGAGGTGCCGATCCAGACCGGTCGAGCCAACGCCAGGATCAGGGTGATCAGTGCCCCGAACAGGAAAACAACCAGCCAGCGTTGACCTGCCTGCAAGCTGCCATCCGGCTCCAGCCGCCCCAGCGCCGGGTGGCGCAGCAGGCGTGCCGGGGCCCGGGTGAGAATGCGGCGCGACCAGGCCGGGTACAGCACGGGCAGCACCAACAGCAGCAGCAACACCCAAGGTGAGTTGAAGCCGATCATGCTTGCGCCTCCGAACCCCGATCCAGGCGCCAAAGGGCGCGGCGCATGGCGCGCAGGTGAGCAGCCAAGGCGGCCGCATCACCCCTGTCGTGACCAAAGCGTTGATGGTCGAGCACTCGCACCCAATCCGACCACGGCCCGGCCAGCCGATCCCGACGCGGTGCCCGCCCGCCGTGCTGCCAACGGGCAATCGCGACCATGCTTTGATCCTGCAACTCGCGCAGCGAGAATGCACCGTCCAAACGCCTCGCAGCCCGCTCCAGCCGCCAGAGCCTGGCCGCCAGCACCAGATCACGACGTCGGCGCCAGGCTGCAATCAGGAGAGCCAGCACCAGCAACGCAAGCACTATGGCCAACCACCGCCCACCACCGCCCACAGCAGCCGTGGGTGCAAGCACTCCGCCAGTCGCCTGATCCAGCCAGGGCGCGGTGAACACGTCTACCAGGCTCTCCGGTGCGGCCTCCGACGGGCCGCCTTCCGGGTGTTGCCAGTCACGATACTCGCTCATGCCACGGCCCCCCTGGACCGGAGCAGCACGGCGGGCAGCTCGGCCAGCCAGTCGACTGGTTGGCTGTGGGCCGACAGGGACAGGAACGTCGCTCCGAGCGCCTCGGCCGATTCGCGCCACTCCTCCAGCACAGCGTGCTGCTCCGCTGCGAACGCCTCGCGCCAGCGGCGGCTGCCGGTGTCCAGCCACCGCGCCTGAGTACCGGATTCGAACGGAACCAGCCCCATATCCGGCATCTCCAGTTCGACCCGGTCACTCACGGAAACAAAGATCAGGTGATGCGTCGCTGCCAACGGAGCCCAATCGATCGCACGCCCCGGGCCGGTATCGGCGAGACAATCCGACAGCACGATCACCACCGATCCGGCCGGCAGGCGCTGGGCCAGACGCTGGCGCAGGCCAGCCCAGTCGGCAGGCTTGTCAACAAGCCGGTCGCTTGACGCGTCCGGCGCACCGGCTGTCAGGCCGGCCGCCTGGGCCAGGTCGGCCAGACGTTGCAGAATCGCCCCCTGACCGGTGACCGGTCCAGCCGCCTGGTGACCAAATGATCCACCGATTGAATGGATCTCGACTGCAAGATTCTGTCGTAGTGCCCCGGCGGCAAAGGCATGGGCGACCAGCAGGGCCTGAGTCAGCTTCAGGCGACGCCGAGTGCCAAAACGCATCGCCGTCCCGCCGTCGATCACCAGGTGTGCCTGGCGCTGGGCCGGCTCACGATACATGCGCACCACCGGCTCACTGAAGCGAGCAGAAACGCGCCAGTCGATGCGCGTGGCTGGCTCGCCCGGCTGATAGGCGCGCAGTTGTTCGAAGTCCAGCCCCTCGCCCAAGTGTCGAGCCAGCTGGTCCCCAGACAGGCCGGTAGCGGTCGGCAACGCCTCCGGCACCAGGGCCGGCAGGCGCTCACCGCCCGCCCAGGCCATGGCGATTTCATCACGCCCGGGGGCAAATGAGGCCGGCTCGGATCGTGGCGCGGCCTCCGTAGCCAACGCTCCAAGTCCGAGTCTGGCGATCAGCCCTCTGAGCCCGATCGGTTTCACGGCGCGGGAATCAGCTCAAGCAGGCGCTCGATCACCGCATCGCGGGTCAGACCGCTGACCATGGCGCGGGGGCCGAGGATGATGCGGTGCCGCAACGCATCCGCGGCGAGCTCGATCAAGTCATCGGGAACAATGTAGTCGCGCCCGTCGAGCCAGGCCGCCGCCCGAGCGGCCTGCACCCAGGCCAGTGCCCCGCGCGGCGAGGCGCCGACCAGCACCTGACCGGCCAGCGCCTGATCAAGCTCGCCGACCCGCCGAGTGGCGGCGACCAGATCCACCACCCAACGCTGCAGGGCCTCGTCACAATGCACCTGACGGACGGACTCTCGGGCAGCCAGCACCTGGTCGACGGTGATATTGCGTGCCTCGCCCACCGGATTGTGGCCGAGCGTGCCGTCGAGGGTACGCTTAAGGATGTCGTACTCGTCCTCGAGCTCAGGGTAATCGAGAGCGACATGCAGCATGAAGCGGTCCATCTGCGCCTCGGGCAGCGGGTAGGTGCCCGACTGCTCCAACGGGTTCTGGGTCGCCATGACCAGAAACAACTCAGGCAGATCACGACTGTGCCCGGCGACCGTGACCTGACGCTCGGCCATCGCCTCCAGCAGCGCTGACTGAACCTTGGCCGGCGCCCGGTTGATCTCATCGGCGAGGATGATCTCGTTGAACAGCGGCCCCGGCTCGAATGTGAATTCACGGGTCTCCGGGTGGTAGACCTCATTGCCCAGCAAATCGGTCGGCAGCAGGTCAGGGGTAAACTGGATGCGTTTGAAATCAGCATGCACCCCCTCGGCCAGCGCCTTGATGGCCGTGGTCTTGGCCAGTCCAGGCAGGCCTTCAACCAGCAAGTGCCCGCCGGTAAGCAGACCGATCAACAACCGGTCGACCAGTACAGTTTGACCGACAATGTAGTGGCCCAGGTGGGCGCGGAGGTCCTGGATGGGCATCTGTTCACTCATGACTCTGCTCTGCTTGGCGATTTGGTCGTGGGATCATCGGTGCTGACAGGCAGTCCGGCAAGTTTCCACTCCGGGAAGCCCGACTCCAGCCGACGGGTCTCGAATCCAGCCTCGCGCAACTGCGCGACGGCCTCGAAGGAAAAGGTGCAATAGGGGCCGCGACAATAGGCGATGATCTCCCGCTCGGGGTCAAGCTCGGCCATGCGTTGTTCAAGATCGCCGATAGTGACATTCACGGCGCCCGGAATATGCCCGGCCTGATATTCCTCCTCCGGCCGGACATCGATCAAGGTCACCAGGCCGCGCCGACAACGCTCGATCAACTCCTCGGCGGACACCGGTTCAAGGGTGTCTTTCTGGTTCAAGTGGGCATCGACCATCTGGCGAATCTCCGCCAGATGACGCTCACCGACCCGACGGAACACCTCCAGCAATTCGATCACATCATCCGCGGCGATCGCGTAGATCACCTGCCTGCCGTCGCGACGCGCCGTCACCAGCCTCGCCTCCTGCATGCGTCGCAGATGCTGAGAGGTATTGGCGACCGACAGACCAGTCACCCGGGCCAACCCATCGACCGAGCGCTCGCCTTGCGCCAGATGCTCAAGCAGCTCCAGACGCCGTCCATTGGATAGCACCTTGCCCAGTCGGGCAAACTGATCATTGAGCTCTTGCTTGAATTGTTTCGTGCTCACGTATGTCTCGCTCACCTCAATCAACCAGTACTGCCGACCAGCCCGGCTCGTTCGGACCGTTTCGCCACCCGATGCTCAATGCGCAGCATGGCCCAGGCCCCCAGCATGATGGCCGCCAGCGACAGCATCGACCCCAGCGCCAGGGTGGAAACGCCGGTCAGGCCGTGACCGATGGTGCAGCCCATCGCAAGCACGGCGCCCACACCCACCATCAGCGCACCAATTACCGTGCGCAGCCACTCACCAACGCCACGCGGTACGGAAAACTGGAAGTCCCGCCGCACCAGTGCACTGGCCAGGCTGCCGAAAAACACGCCGATGACCGCAACCACGCCGAAGGTGATCACGGATAGATTGGATGGATTTCGCAAGAAATACACCACATCGCCCAGTGGGGCACTGAACGTGAATGACTGAGTGCCCATGCCCTCTTGCGGCATCGGCTCCATCATGGATGCCATATCGGCCGCCTGACCGGGTGCACCACCGGTCACCCAGAAACCAAGACCGACCGCCGAGCCGATCAGCACGATCCCGACCCAGGCGAGTCCATTGCCACGCAAGGACAGCCAGCGCCAGCTCACCAGCAACAGGATCACAGCCAGCACCGCGGCAAAGAATAGGGAGACTATCGGGCCGCCGCCGACCAGGGAGGCCAGATCCTGATGTTGGATGCCGACAGCGGCAAGATCAACGCTCAGCCCCCCGATCCACGGCAGGAAGGCCGTTTGAAACAGGCTGGTACGGGTCATGGCATAAGCCGCGGCCGCCATCACCACGATGGCGACCAGTGCCTGCAGATGACCTTGCGATGACCTCACCAGGCTGCGCACCGGACAGCCACGCGCCAGCACCATCCCCGCCCCGAACAGCAGGCCGCCGATCAGATAGCGGCCCCAAGCGAAGTCGGCCGTGCGGTAGGGGGGCTGGGTCTGATCAAGATCGATGGCGGCAAACCACTGCACCAGCGTGGTCACGACGATAGCCACGCCAATGGCGCCCAAGTATACGGCGAGGCGTCCACCGTCGCGCGAGCCCATGTACGAACTCATGCCGCCAAGCAGGCAGAAGCGCGTGAACTGCGCTGCCGCACCAAACACCACCGCAAGCACCAGGACATAAAGCAAGTACTGCGAAATCGCCGGATCCATACCGAGTCCTCAACTGATCATGATTTTGTCGTGTCGGCCGGAATCACTCACTCGATTTCCCGGCTCGACGGTTGGCTCAAGACCACCGCCCCCTCATTCCTTGTCGCTGCTCGACAACGGCCACTGCGTAGGGAAGCCCCGCAAGAATCGATGGCGCTGTGCGCCACTCCAGACGAGCGAAACCAACCCATGCCGCCCCGTTCCATGGCTTCCCTAGACGCCAAATGGCTCTTGACCGAGGCGGCCGGCGACTGATTCAATCAGTCAATTGAAGGAGATGTCAACTATTGCTCCTCAATCACTCCGCCGGCTGCCGCCTCATAGCGGAAATCGACAGCCTCGTTGCCGATCACTCTAGCGCCCACTTGACATTTATTCAATTGAGTAATTGAATGTTTGGCGCATCCACTGAGGAGGATTCCCAAATGTTCCTGATCCAGCAACCCTGTGAATTCAGCTCCCTGGCCTACCTGTTCGGCTGCGCCGGTAAGGCCCAAGCCATGGCCGTCGACGTTCATCTGTACGAGGTCGACCGTTTCATCGAGATGGCCGAGGAAAAAGGCGCCGAGATCACCCATGTGGTCGATACCCACGTACATGCCGACCACAAGAGCGGCGGCCCGGAGCTGGCCAAACGCACCGGCGCAAAATACGTGCTGCACGAATCCGCACCGGTCAAGCACCCCTTCCACCCTGTTGCGCACGGCGATCGGCTGGAGCTGGGCAATGTCTCGGCCGAGGTACTGCACACTCCCGGGCACACTGACGACAGCATCTGCCTGCTGGTGACCGATCACTCCCGCACCGATGAGCCATGGTTCCTGATCACCGGGCACACCTTGTTCCCCGGTGGGGTTGGCCGACCCGACCTGCACGGCCGCGAGCGTGAAATGGCGGAAAAACTCTACGACTCACTGTTCGGCCCAATCCTGAGCCTGCCGGATCATATCGAGATCCTGGCTGGAGCCGAGGCGGGCTCGGTCTGCGGGGGCGGCATCAGTGGCAAACCGATGTCCACCCTGGGCTTCGAGAAACGCCATAACAGCGGCCTAATCCGCGAGCGGGAAAAATTCGTCGAGATCATCGCCTCGATCGAGCTGCCCCCCGTGGAAGAAATTCAGGAGTTCTACTCCTTCAACACTGGCGCCTGACCCCGAAGACAACATCAGATCAATACAAAGCAGAGGAAACCCACATGAATATCACCCGCATCCTGCGCGCTGGCCTGATCGTCGGCAGCCTCGGCCTCGCAGCCGCCCTCACTCCGGCACAGGCCGAAGACATCGTACCAGGGGCAACTGGCCCCAATGGCCAACCAGTACTGACCTTCATTGGCAAAGAGCCGCCGGGCACGCGCTGCAACAACAACCTGCAGGTGGCCGCACAACTGGCCAATACCTACCAGGTACCAATCCAGATCCTGTCCGCCAGCATGGTCAAAGACCTGCCTGCCCCAGCGGTTTATTACGGTGACCAGCTGATTGCCGCCGATGGCGCCGATCACAACGGCATGTCCAGCTTTCACATGATCGCCGACGTGCTCGAGCTCGAAGGCACGCCAAAACATGAAACCGTTGGCCTGCTTGGTAACGAAAAAGTGAATAAGGAATTCACCGACCTGCAGTCAATCATCAAGTCCGGCGGCAAGTGAGGAGCCCCACATGAGCACATTCAAAAATCTCATTGCCATTCCAGTGATCGTAGCGGCCGTCATTTCGGCTCCGGCGATGGCGGAAAACGAGGCACTGATCGATGCGATGGAAGGCTATGTCATGTTCGCCGACTACCAGGGCGGCACCATCCGCCCCGAACAGATCCCGGTGGAAGACTGGAAAAACATGACCATCGTCGACACTCGTGATGCCGAGCAGTACCAGGAAGACCATATTCCAGGAGCGACCCACATCGAGTGGCGACAAATTCTCGAGCGTCGTGACGAGCTGCCGACCGATGGCACGATACTGGTCTACTGCAACAGCGGCACGCTCTCGGCACAGGCTGGCCTGATGCTGCGTCTGGCGGGGATGAGCAACGTCCGCATTCTTCAGGACGGTTTTACCGGTTTCAAACAGGTCGGCGGCTTTGAGGCCAATGCCCGCGCCCAGCAAGCCGCAGCCAACTGATCGAATCGACTGCCGTCCACGCCTCGGCAGTCCAACGGGAGCGTGGGGCGGTGCGATTCGGCCTCATCCCAATTGACAACGCCAACGACTGGCAAGAGGTAACCGATGGACCTGACTCACGGTATCGCCGCCAACCGCGGCCAATTTACCCAATTCCTGCTGCAGGTGTTTTTCGTCGGCGCCTTGGTCGGCATGACCCGTACGGTGTTGCCGGTGCTTTCGGAATCAGATTTCGGTCTGGCCGGAGGGGCGTTCACGACGCTGGCCAGCTTCGTGGTGATCTTTGGCGTGATCAAGGCGGTGCTCAACCTGCTGGCCGGGCGGTTTTCCGACCGTTTTGGCCGCAAGCGTGTGCTGGTCGCCGGCTGGCTGTTCGCCATTCCAATCCCGTTCCTGCTGCTGATCGCCGATTCCTGGGGTTGGGTGCTCCTGGCTACCGCCTTCTTGGGCATCAACCAGGGACTGGCCTGGTCGATGGCATTGAACAGCAAGCTTGATCTCACCCATGCCCACCAACGTGGCCTGGTCAATGGTGCCAACGAGTTCGCCGGCTACGGTGGTGTGGCGGTGGCCGGCTATTTGGCGGCGATCGTCGCCGAACAGCTCGGGGCTCGCGAGGGCCTGTTCTGGTTCAGCTTGACCGTAATCGTGTTGGCACTGGCGCTCGCCCTGTGGGCCGCACGTGACACCTTGTCTTGGGCCCATGCCCAACAAACCGCCCATGGCAACCGCACACCCCCGGCCACCCGTACTGGGCTGTCGTTCTTCGCCCACGCCACCTGGGGTAACCAAAACCTGCTCGCCATCAACCAGGCCGGACTGGTGGAAAAATTCACCGACACCATCATCTGGCTGTTTGTGCCGATCCTGTTGGTCGCGCGCGGCACCGATCTGGTAACGACAGGGCTTCTTGTCGGCATCTACGGCATGGTCTGGGGTGCCGGGCAATTGATCACCGGCCCGGCCTCTGACCGGCTCGGCCGTCGTGGACTGATCACGGGCGGCATGTGGCTCTGCGGGGCGGGGATCCTCGCCATCGTGCTAAGTCACTCGATCTGGATCTGGGCCACCGCGCTTGCGGTCACGGGGGTCGGCATGGCCATGCTCTACCCGACCCTCGGCGCGGCGGTAGCCGACCATTGCGAGCCGGTAGAGCGGGCGGGAGTGCTTGGCGTCTATCGTTTCTGGCGGGACTTCGGCTATGCGGTCGGCGCGCTGGCGCTGGGCCTGATCGCCACTCTCACCGGCGGCATCGAGACCGGCTTCTGGTTCGTCACCATCGCGATGGGCCTGTCCGGTCTCTGGGTGGCTCTCAAGCTAACGCCACACCAATCGACCAACTAAGGAAAACAAAACTCCGCACGCACCGTTGGCATCCGACTTGCATCCCTTCCGGTAAACGACCTTATATCCGCATATCTCGGCATTTCCGTGTCAATTTGTGACGCCAAGCTGCCGGGATCGGATCCGATCTGGACACCGGGAGAGATCTTATGCGGCTCCGCCGACCCTTGTTAAGCGCCACTCTCTTCATTCTTCTCCTGCCGCCGCTCACTGCCCAGGCGGCCGGCGTCACCTACCATTGGGTGGACGCTGATGGCAGGCTGCAGCTGAGCGACACGCTGCCCTCTCGAGCCACCGAACAGGGCTACAAGGTGCTGGATTCAGCCAGCGGACAGGTGATCCGGGAAGTGCTGCCACGCAAGACCGCCGAGGAGAAGGCCCGTGAGGCCGCTGCCGAACAAGCGCGACACGAGGCCGAAGAACAGGCTCGGCGCGACAATACCCTGCTGTCGCTTTACGCGAGCGTCGACGACATCGAGCGAGCACGTGACGAGCAGCTGGAACGCCTGGACGCCCGCATCCGCCAGATGCAACGCTCGATCAAACGCATGCAAGAGACCGTCGCGGCGGGCCACCGCGAAGTCAGCTATGCCCGTGATCTCGGACAGTTGCAGCAGGCCCTGAAAGACGCACGCATCGAACGCTCGGCCATGGCCGAACACTACGAGGTGGAAATCCAGCGCTTCCGCCGGCTCCAACGGGACCGCTGATCCGGCCGAGTCAGCCGCGAATCAGGGTACCCACGCCCTGATCAGTGAGCAGTTCGAGCAATACCGCGTGCGGCACGCGACCGTCAATGACCTGCACGGTCTTGACCCCGCCGCGCACGGCATCCAGTGCGAAATTGATCTTCGGCAGCATGCCGCCGTAGATGGTGCCGTCCTCGATCAGGCTCTCGACGTCGGCAGCGGTCAGTCCCGTAAGCAGCTTGCCATGACGATCGAGCACACCGGCGGTGTTGGTGAGCAAGAGCAGCTTTTCGGCACCCAGCACCTGGGCGATCTTGCTCGCCACCACATCGGCATTGATGTTGTAGGCCTCGCCGTCTTCGCCCACACCGATCGGCGCGATCACTGGGATGATGTCCGAGGCATCCAGCGTCTGGAGAATGCTCGGGTCGATCGATGCCACCTCGCCGACGTGGCCCAGATCGATGATCTCTGGTGTGTCGAACTCAGGACGTTGCCGCGTGACCTTGAGCTTGCGCGCCCGCACCAGCCCGGCATCACGACCGGTCAGCCCGAGGGCGCGACCACCGTGGCGGTTGATCAGCGCGACGATGTCCTTGTTGACCAACCCGCCGAGCACCATCTGCACCACATCCATGGTTTCGTGATCAGTCACTCGCATGCCGTCGACAAACTCGCCCTGCTTGCCCATCTTCTCCAGCAACCGGTTGATCTGCGGCCCACCGCCGTGGACGATCACCGGGTTCACGCCGACCTGCTTCAAGAGCACGATGTTGCGGGCGAATGCGTCCTGCAGGGCCTCGTCCACCATGGCATGGCCGCCAAACTTGATCACCACGGTCTTGTCAACCAGACGCTGGATGTAGGGCAGCGCTTCCATCAGCACGTCGGCGGTCAGGGCGGGATCGAATCGGGGCATGTCAGACATCTCAGGTTCGTGATTCAGGTTCGGGCCCGGTCTTGTACCGGGCCTCTAGGTCAGGCTCTGGGTCAGGACCGGCCAGTGTGGCCGAAGCCGCCGCTACCGCGCTCACTCTCGCCGAACTCGTCGACGGTCTCGAAGGCCACTTGCACTACCGGCACGACCACCAGCTGGGCTATACGCTCACCGACCTCGATGGTGAAGTCGCTTTTCCCTCGATTCCAGACCGAAACGAACAGCTGGCCCTGGTAGTCCGAATCAATCAGGCCGACCAGGTTGCCCAGCACGATGCCGTGTTTGTGCCCGAGGCCTGAGCGCGGCAGGATCATCGCTGCCAGTCCCGGGTCGTCGAGATGGATCGCCATGCCGGTCGGCACCAGCTCGGTCTGCCCTGAGCGCAGGGTGAGCGGTGCCTCCACGCAGGCCCGCAGGTCGAGGCCGGCAGAGCCGTCGGTGGCGTAGTCGGGGCGGGGAATTTCGTGACCCAGTCGCGGGTCGAGCCATTTGACCTCAACGCGATGCATGCTTGTCCTGTCGAATCTGTAGGTAAGTGTCGAGAACCTGCGTCGCCAGCTGTGTCTTGCTGGCCCTTGGCAGGTCCCGTTCGCCGCCCTCCCACAGGAGCAGCAGCGCGTTGTCGGGGGTATCGAAACCAAGACGCTCGCCGACACGGTTGGCACAGATCAGATCCATGCCCTTGTCCAGCCGCTTGGCCGCGGCGTGCTCGGCCAAGCGCTCGGTCTCGGCGGCAAAGCCGATCACGAACGGCCGCTCGGCCCGGCTCGCCACCCCGGCCAGGATGTCGGGGTTGCGCACCAGCTCAAGCGTGACCGTCTCGGCCTGCTTCTTCATTTTCTGTCCGGCCGGCGCGGCCACCCGATAGTCGGCCACCGCGGCCGCACCGATGAACAGATCCATTGCTGCGATGCCCTCGACGGCAGCCTGCATCTCGGCGGCGGTCTGCACATCAATGCGCCTCACTCCCGCCGGAGTAGACAGAACGGATGGGCCGGCGACGAGCGTGGTCTCTGCCCCTCGGCGAGCCGCCTCGTCGGCGAGTGCGAAACCCATCCGCCCCGAAGAACGGTTGGCGATGAAGCGCACCGGATCGATTGGTTCGCGCGTCCCGCCGGCGGTGACGATCACCCGCTGACCATCGAGATCACGCGCCGGGGCCTCCAGGTGCAGGGCCGCGATGATGGCTTCAGCGATGTCCTCGGGCTCCATCATGCGCCCGGCACCAGTCTCGCCGCAGGCCTGCGCCCCGGCTGACGGCCCGAGCAGGTTCACACCTCGCTCGAGCAAGCGTTCACGGTTGGCCTGCGTGGCCGGATGCACCCACATCTGCCGGTTCATCGCCGGCGCGAGGTGAACTTGGGCCTGGCTGGCCAGACAAAGGGTGGTCAGCAGATCATCGGCCATGCCGGCAGCCAGCCGTGCCATCAGGTCGGCGCTGGCCGGCGCGATCACGATTCGGTCGGCCCAGCGGGCCAACGCGATATGATCCATACCGGACTCCGCCTCGGCATCCAGCAACGTGCTACGCACCGGGTGGCCGCTGACGGCCTGGAAGGTCAGTGGGGCGACGAAACGGGTGGCCGCCTCGGTCATCACCACGCGCACCTCACAGCCGGCCTCGACCAGACGGCGGACCAGCGTCACGGCCTTGTAGGCTGCGATGCCGCCACTCACGCCGACGAGAATACGCTGGCTTCCAGGTAACAATGGGACGCTCATGGGCACAAGTTTACCAGCAGCAGGGCCGTTTCAGCGCTTCGGCCAGCGGGTAGCCATCAGACGCATCCCGACACTTGGTGAGAATGAAGCATCCCAGAAAACCCCAGGAGGGCGGAAACATCTCGTCCACTGGCTTGCTGGCCGGCAGCCAGCGCCAAGCGCCCATAATATCGCCGGCGCATATCGCGCCCATGGAACATCACCAAGGAAGCCCTGCACGAACCGCCCGATCTGACTCACAGTGAAGACCAATCCATGCAACAAGAACCGAAAAAAGACGTTCCCGCCAAACCAAAACGCCGCCTGCCGCGCTGGGTACGCTGGTCCATCGAAGGACTGGTGTTCATCCTCGCGCTGCTCGCGATACAGGCCTGGATGGGCCCGGATCTGCCGGACGGCGAGATCCCCGGCATGGCAGTCCAGACAGTCGAGGGGGATTCCTTGACCATCGGTGGGCCTGCCGACGAACCGGCCGTGGTGGTCTTCTGGGCCACCTGGTGCGGCTACTGCGAGCTGGAGATGCCCTGGTTGGTAGGCCTGGTCGACGACCACCGGGTGATCACCGTGGCGATGCAGTCGGGTGACGATGTCACCGTGCGTAACTACCTGGCCGAGAACAACCTGGAGGCACTGCCGGCGGTCAACGACCCGGACGCTCGTATCGCCACCGCCTTGGGCGTGAAGGTCACACCGACCTTCCTGTTTTTCGACCGCAACGGACGAATCGCCCACAGCACCACCGGGCTGACCAGCCCCTGGGGGGTCCGTCTGCGCTTGTGGTGGCTGGGCCGCGGCTGAGCTGCCGCTATCAGGCCTGCTCGATCGCCGCCAACAGATCATCAAAGGCGATCTGGAACTGCTCGACGCCTTCGTCGAGGAGCTGATCGCGCACCGCCCCGTCCATGTCGATACCAAGATCCGCCAACGCCTCCCAGACTTCGCGATCCTCGTCGATCCGCGGCTTCAGGGTCGAGGCGATCTTGCCGTGATCGGCAAAGGCCTCCAGGGTCGCATTCGGCAGCGTGTTGATCGTGCGTGGCGCGATCAGGTTTTCGACATAGAGCAGGTCTGAATAAGCAGGGTTCTTGGTGCTCGTGCTGGCCCAGAGCAAGTACTGCGGTCGGGCGCCCCGCTGCTCGAGGTGGCCAAAGCCCTCGGCCTCGAACACTTCGCGAAAATGCTGATAGGCCACGCCGGCCAGCGCCAGGGCGGCACGCCCCTTGAGCGACTCGGCCCGCTCGCCGCCGATTGCGTCAAGCTGCTCGTCCACCAGGGTATCGACCCGGCTCATGAACAGGCTGGCGACTGCCCGCACCTCGGCAGGCTTGCCACCACTGGCCTCCCATCTTTCCAGCCCGCGCACATAGGCGGCGAACACGCGCCGGACCTGATCGAGCGAGAACAGCAATGTCACATTGACGCTCACCCCCTCGGCAATCAGCCGCTCGAAGGCCTCGATGCCCTCGACCGTGCCCGGCACCTTGATCAGCAGATTGGGCCGGTCGACCAGCGCGCGCAGGTGATGCGCGGCGTGCACCGATTTCTCTACATCATGGGCGATAGCCGGCGACTCCTCCCAGGAGACCCAGCCATCCTCGCCGCGAGACTCGTCCCATATCGCACGCAGCCGATCACAGGCGCGCTGAATGTCGCTGGCGACCAGGTGTTCGTAGACGGTCTCGATCTCGTCATGGCGCCGTTTGTGCCTGATTAGATCGTCCCTGTAGAGATCGCTGCCGACGATGGCTTTTTTGAAAATAGACGGATTGGAAGTGACACCACGGATGCCGTAGTCGCGAATCAGCCTGGGCAGACCGTCCTCCTGGAGCAGCGCCCGCGACAGATTATCCAGCCACAAGCTCTGGCCTTGTGACAGGTGGAGTTGGGTCAGCGCATATGCAGTCATCGTCACGTCCTTTTCTTTTTTGAGCGCCCTGCGTTCCGGCTGAGGCGCTCCAGAGCTTCCTTAAGCATAGGTGCACTGATTTGCCGTCTCTCCTCAACGCGGGTCAAAAGGCATCGAGGCCTGCATCTCCTGGTAGAGCTCACGTGCCTTGTCGGTCTCTGCCGGCGGGGTATGGATCATCAGCACTAGGTGAAGGTCGCCGCCAGCGAAGCCGCGCTTGGGGATGCGCAGCTTGCGTCCCGATTGCGAGCCGGCCGGGATATTCATATTGACACGCTTTCCATCCGGCAGCGTGACCGGCACTTTGGCCCCCAGCGCCGCCTCCCAAGGCGTGATCGGCAGCTCCTGGAGTATATGGTTGCCGTCGACGCGGCCGCGATCCTCATCTCGCAACACCAGCCTGAGGTAGAGATCGCCGGCCGGGCCACCCATCGGTCCGGGCTGCCCCTGGCCGGACAGGCGGATACGTCGACCTGGTGTCGAGCCGGCAGGAACGTTGACTTTCAGCGAACGGACGCCACCACGCCCGTCGCCCAGCCGGATGGTGTGGGCCCCGCCTTGTACCAACAGGTCCAGCGGCACCGGTGCCTCGGCCTCGATATCCTGGCCGCGCATACTGCCTGCCCGACCACCAGCCGCGCCTGCGCCGCCGCCGAAGAACTGAGAGAAGAAATCGGAAAAACCGCTGTCGGCGAAATCCTCCGCCCTGAAACCGCCCGGGCCACTCGGGCCGGCGCCAAACGGATCGCCATCGCGATAGCCCGAACCCAATGCATCGTAGCGGGCACGCTTTTCTTCGTCACCGAGAACCTCATAGGCCTCGTTGATCTCTTTGAACTTGTCTTCGGCCTCAGCACTCTTGTTACGGTCGGGATGGTATTTTTGCGCAAGCTTGCGATAAGCGCGTTTGATCTCGTCCTGCGAGGCGTCGCGCGCCACGCCCAGGGCCGCATAGTAGTCGTGATATTTCACGCCTGCACTCCTCTGAGTGATGTTCGGTTTTGCTGTGCCGTCAGTGTCTCGAAAGCCCGCCGCACGATGAGCGGACTTTCGGCACACTAGACAGGTACGGAATAATAATGAAAAGCCCGGGACTGCCGGGCTTTTCTCGCTCACCCAGGCCCGTGACCGGGCCGAATCAGCCGACCTCGATGCGCCGCGGCTTGGAGGTCTCCGCCTTGGGGATCGTCACCACCAGCACACCGTGCTCGGAGCTGGCCTTGATGTTGTCGGCATCCGCCTGCTCCGGCAGGGTGAAGCGCCGATAGAAACGGCCGTAGTGACGCTCAATGCGCGAATAACCGTCCTGCGAACTCTTGAGCTCGGAGTTGCGCTCACCTCTGATCTCGAGCACGCCGCTGTCCGCGGTAATCTCGACCTGCTTGGGATCAATACCTGGCAGATCCACGTGCAGCTCGTAGGTATCCTCACTTTCCTTGATGTCGACCGCCGGCGCCCAGTCGGCGATCTCCAGCTTGCCTTCATCCTGCCCCTCGGCAAGGCTGGGCTCAAACAACGAATTCATTTCACGATAGAGTTGATCGAGCATACCCCACGGCTGGGTCCGACCCCGACCTTCGGGCCGATAACGTATGATAGCCACTTGGCAACACCTCCATTTCAATGTCCGATTAAAGAAACCATTGAGGCTCCTCGATGAGCCACCTACATCTCATCAATGGCTTCATGCTGATATAGGCCAGCAGCCGAAAATTTCAACCCCCAGACACAACGAGGCCCTGCTTTCGCAGGGCCTCGCACACACTATCGGATCGACCGGCGACTCAGCGCTGGCGAGCCTTGAAGCGTGGGTTGGTCTTGTTGATCACGTAGACCTTGCCGCGACGGCGAACGACCTGGCAGTCCTTGTGTCGCGTCTTGGCCGACTTGAGAGAAGATAGAATTTTCATGGACGCCCCTTTCGTTAATTCATTTCGGTACTAGCACGAAGTCGGGCACTATAGCGGTTTTCCCCGACCAAGACAAGCCGTGACGGCGGCCAAGCACAGGATAACCCTCTGCATTTACTGCTACTTGCGGGTATCCTCGCGGGCCAAAGAGGCAGGCACCAGGGGACTTGGAACGCGCATGATCGATATCGTAATCGCCACCAACAATGACGGCAAGATGGCCGAATTCGAACAGATGCGCCGAATGCTGGCCAAGAGCTATTCGGCCCTGTCAGAGCTGCGCTTCGTCTCCCAGCGACCGTGGAGTATCGCCTCGCCTGCAGAGGACGCCGACACGTTCCGTGGCAACGCCCTGATCAAGGCCCGCCACACCGCCGCCGAGACCGGCCTGCCGACAATTGGTGACGACTCGGGCCTGCTGGTCGACGCCCTTGATGGCCAGCCGGGCATCTTTTCCTCGCGCTTTGCCGGCGAGGGGGCGAGTGATGCCGAGAACAACGCCAAGCTGGTCGAGGAGATCGGCAAGCATCCTGCTGCCTCTCGGCGCGCCCGCTTCGTCTGTGCGCTCGCCTTTGTTCGGAATGCCGCCGACCCCGAGCCGATCGTCGTCGAGGGCAGCTGGGAGGGCGAGGTGCTCGACGCCCCGCGTGGCGACCGCGGCTTCGGCTACGACCCCCTGTTCTTCTCGCCGGCGCATGGCATGAGTGTCGGCGAGATGGACCCGGACGAAAAACACCGGGTCAGTCACCGTGCCAAAGCACTCAAGCAGCTGATCGAGCAGCTGGCCACACTGAATCTCGGATAAGCCATGGCCTTATTGCAGTTCACCGACAACCCGCCGCTCTCTCTCTACATCCACCTGCCGTGGTGCGTGGAGAAATGCCCCTACTGCGATTTCAACTCGCACGAGCTCAAGGGCCGCGAGCTGCCCGAGGATGAGTACATTGACGCCTTGCTGCGTGACGTGGAGCCTGAGCTGCCGCTGATCTGGGGTCGGCCGATTGAAACCATCTTCTTCGGTGGCGGCACCCCAAGCCTGTTCTCACCCGAGGCACTCGACCGCTTGATGTCGGGCCTGCGCGCGCTGCTGGACCTGCGCTTTACCCGTGAGGTCACCCTTGAGGTGAATCCGGGCACCGACATGGCTTCCCGGCTGGCCGAGTATCGTGCCATCGGCTTCAATCGGGTCTCGATCGGGGTACAAAGCTTCGACGACCGGTCACTGCAACAGCTCGGTCGCATCCACGATCGTCGCGCGGCCTGGCAAACGATCGAAGCAGCCCATGCCGCGGGGCTGGACAGCTTCAATATCGATCTGATGCATGGCCTGCCGGGCCAGACAGAAGCCGATGGCCTGGCTGACGTCGATACGGCCATCTCGCTCGAGCCACCGCATCTGTCGTGGTACCAGCTGACCATTGAGCCCAATACGGCCTTCGCCTTCAACCCACCCGCACTGCCACCAGAGGCGACCCTCGACCGGATCGGGGTGGAGGGCCGGGAGCGGCTGCTGGCCGCCGGCTACGAGCATTACGAGATCTCGGGCTTCGCCCAACCGGATCATGCCAGCCAGCACAACCTCAACTACTGGCAGTTTGGCGATTACCTGGGGATCGGCGCGGGCGCGCACGGCAAGATTACCCTGCCGGCCGAAAATCGTGTTGAGCGACGCGTACGCAGCCGCCACCCCAACCGTTACCTCGAGCTTGTCGGGACGCCGGCCAATATCGACGCGCATGACATCGGTCGCAGCGACCTGCCATTCGAGTTCATGCTCAATGCCCTGCGACTGACTGAGGGCTTCCCCGTCAGCCTGTTCCAGGAAGGCACCGGGATGCCCATCGCGGTGGTATCGAAGATCCTGCGCGGGCTCGAGGAAGACGGCCTGATCGAGTGGGACATCCGCACCATTCGGCCGACCGAGCGCGGACTGCGCTTTCTCAACGATGTGCTGGCGCGCTTTCTTCCTTAAAAACCGTGCCCAAAAAAACTCAGGCAAAACTGTGGCGGCCTGAGAGCACCGGGACTATCAGCTGCCTGCTTGGTCGCCTTTCTTCTGCGGTCGCTGCCAGCCGCTGACTTCCTTCTGCCGCGCGCGAGCCACGGCCAGGCGGCCCTCGCCAACATCGCGAGTGATGGTCGAGCCGGCACCAATAGTCGCGTCCCTGCCTATCGTGACCGGGGCGACCAGCTGGGTAGCGGAGCCAACGAACACCCGGTCACCAATCCTGGTCTGGTGCTTATTCGCGCCATCGTAGTTGCAGGTGATGGTGCCGGCACCAAGATTGCTGTCCTCGCCTACCTGCGCATCACCCAGGTAGGACAGGTGATTCACCTTCGAGCGCGCTCCGATGCGGGCCGCTTTCACCTCGACAAAATTGCCGATCCTCGCCGCCGTGCCAAGCGTGGCAGTAGGCCGCAGTCGCGCATAGGGACCAATCCTGTTGTCGCCGGCAGTGACCGCCCCATCGATATGACTGAACGCCTCGACCGTCGAGCCGGGGCCGATCTCACAGTCGCGCAGCACGCAATGCGGCCCAATGCGCACGTTGTCGCCCAAGCGGACCTGCCCCTCGAATACGCAACCCACATCGATCGACACATCTGCGCCGCACTCAAGCTTGCCACGGATGTCCAGGCGCGCCGGGTCGGCGACTGTTGCTCCCGCCAGCGCCAGCTCCTCGGCCTGGCGCTGCTGGTAGATGCGCTCGAGGCGTGACAAGGCCAGACGGTCGTTGACACCGGTCACCGACCAGGGATCATCGGCGATCACCGCCTCCACTGTCTGACCCTCGTAGGCGGCCATCTCGATGATATCGGTCAGATAGAGCTCGCCCTGCGCATTGCCGGATTCAAGCTGGCCCAGCCAGCGTGACAGGTCACCGACAGGCGCCATCAGAATACCGGTATTCACTTCCTGTACACGCCGCTCGGCCTCAGTGGCGTCATTCTGCTCGACGATCCGGTACACACGCCCCATGTCATCACGCATGATCCGTCCATAGCCGCTGGGATCATCCATGTGCACGGTGAGCAGTGATACGGCCGCCTCGATGTTCGCCAAGCGCTGCAGCGTCGTCGCGTCCAGCAGCGGCACATCGGCGTAGAGCACCAACACCCGGTCATTGGCACCAGCAGCCAACCCTTGGATGCCCTGCTGGACCGCGTGCCCAGTCCCGTTCTGCTCATGCTGCCAGACCCACTCGACCTCACGGCCCGCTTGCGATGCCCGCACGGCCTCGCCCTGGTGGCCAATGACCACGCGAATGGTGGCCGGATCGAGCGCCTCGGCCGTATCCAGGCAATGCGCGAGCATCGATCGCCCCGCGATCTCGTGCAGCACCTTCGGCCTGGCCGAACGCATGCGCTTGCCCTTGCCCGCGGCCAGCACCACTATGTGCAACCGCACTCCCGCCGCATCATTCATCGTCGGTTCCTCTCGTTGCGGGCCGACCCTCGTCGGCAGAAACAAAAAAGGAGCCCAAGGGCCCCTTTTTTAAACATGCACGCCAGCCTGAGCGCGCCTTAGCGGCTGCTGACAGCACGCATCGACTTGATCCACTTGAGACGCTCCTGCCCCTCGACCAGAATCATTTCGGCCGAAGTGAAGTCGAGCTGCCCTCGCTGCTCGTACTCATGAACGTACTCCTCCTCTTCACCCATGCGGGCTTCAAGTTCGTTCGGATCCAGGCCCTTGGCATCTTCTTCCGTCAAGGCCCAGTCAGCAATAATGCTGACCACATGGGGCTGGATTTCGAGCACCCCAAAACCGACGAAATAATGCACGATCGAGCCGTCTTCCAGGTGCACCCGGACTTCGCCCGGACGCAGTACCGACAACATCTGCGCATGGCGGGCGGTGACACCTATTTCACCGGCTTCGGTCGGGATGGTGACAAACGTCGCCATCCCGCTGAAGATCGGCTTTTCCATACTGACGATGTCGACACGGGTAGTCATAGCCATTATCGGCCTCCCTTAATCAGGCCTTCTCGGCCATCTTGCTGGCCTTTTCGACGGCTTCATCGATCGTGCCAACCATGTAGAACGCCTGCTCTGGCAGGTGATCGTACTCACCAGCCAGGATGCCCTTGAACGCACGAATCGTCTCCTGCAGCGATACGTAGCGGCCCGGAGCACCGGTAAACACCTCGGCGACAAAGAACGGCTGCGACAGGAAACGCTGGATCCTGCGCGCACGAGAGACCACTGCCTTGTCGTCGTCGGACAGCTCGTCCATGCCAAGGATGGCAATGATGTCTCTGAGCTCCTTGTAGCGCTGCAGGGTATTCTGCACGCCGCGAGCGGTGTTGTAGTGCTCTTCACCAACAACCAGCGGATCGAGCTGACGGCTGGTGGAGTCCAGCGGATCAATCGCCGGGTAGATACCCATCGCGGCAATGTCACGCGCCAGTACAACGGTTGCATCAAGGTGGGCAAACGTAGTCGCCGGAGCCGGGTCAGTCAGGTCATCCGCCGGCACGTATACGGCCTGCACCGACGTGATCGAGCCGGTCTTGGTCGAGGTGATGCGCTCCTGAAGGACGCCCATTTCCTCGGCCAGCGTCGGCTGATAACCCACCGCAGACGGCATCCGGCCCAGCAGCGCGGAGACCTCGGTCCCGGCAAGCGTGTAACGGTAGATGTTGTCGATGAACATCAGGACGTCACGGCCTTCGTCACGGAAGTACTCGGCCATGGTCAGACCGGTCAGGGCGACGCGCAGACGGTTACCCGGCGGCTCGTTCATCTGACCGTAGACCAGGGCAACCTTGTCGAGGACGTCCGAGTCTTTCATCTCGTGGTAGAAGTCATTGCCCTCACGAGTCCGCTCACCCACACCAGCGAATACCGAGTAACCGCTGTGTTCGATGGCGATGTTACGAATCAACTCCATCATGTTAACGGTCTTGCCTACACCGGCACCACCGAACAGGCCGACCTTACCACCCTTGGCAAACGGGCAGAGCAGGTCGATCACCTTGATACCGGTCTCGAGCAGCTCTGAGCTGCTGGACTGCTCATCGAAGGTCGGAGCCTTGCGGTGGATGGACCACTTCTCGTCGTGCTTGACCTCGCCGGCCTCATCGATCGGCTCGCCCAGCACGTCCATGATGCGACCCAGCGTCCCTTCGCCCACCGGCACCGAGATCGGCTTGCCGGTACTGGTCACGGACAGGCCGCGCTTGAGACCGTCGGAGGTGCCCATGGCAATGCCACGGACGACCCCGTCACCAATCTGCTGCTGGACCTCGATCACCAGGCCGCCCTCGTCAACACGCAGCGCGTCGTAGACCGAAGGCACCTGATCACGCGGAAACTCGACGTCGATCACCGCCCCGATGATCTCGACAATTTTTCCAGAACTCATGTGTGTTCCTCTTTCAACTCGAAAAATGGGTTGGTGCCGTCGTCATACGGCGGCTGCACCGGACACGATCTCGGAGATCTCTTGAGTGATCGCCGCCTGACGCGCCTTGTTGTACTTCAGCCTCAGCTCCGTGATCATGTCGCTGGCGTTGTCGGATGCGTTCTTCATCGCGATCCGACGGGCCGCCATTTCGCAGGCCACGTTTTCCACAGCCGCGGCCACGATCAGGCCGGAGACGTAGCGCTTGAGCACTGCATCCAGGACGATCTCCGAGTCAGGCTCGTAGATGTAGTCCCAATGATGCTTGAGGCCCTCGTCCTCCTGATACCGAAGCGGTGCGATCTGTTCGACGCTGGGGCTCTGAGTCATCGAGTTGACGAACCTGTTGTGCGCCAGCTCGATCCGATCCACCTCCCCATTCTCGAAGGCAGTCAAGGCCGCATTGATCGCCTTGCGCATCGCGGCATAAGACGGCGTATCCCCAAGGCCATTGATAGAGGTCAGTACGTTTCCTCCGTACCGACGGAAAAACGCGCGACCCTTGTTGCCGACGGGAATGACGTCGACCTCGACACCATTGCTCTCGTATTCACGGATCGTGTCGGCCGTACGCTTGAGCAGGTTGACGTTCAGCCCGCCGCACAGGCCCCGATCCGTGGTCACCACGATCATCAGAACTCGCTTGACCTCGCGCTCGACCATCAGCGGATGGCGATACTCAGGATGCGCGTTGGTGATATGCCCGACCACCTCGAGAAATTTCTCGGCGTAGGGGCGGGTCGCCTCCATTGCTTCCTGAGCGCGCCGCATCTTGGATGCGGCCACCATTTCCATCGCCTTGGTGATCTTGCGCGTGTTCTCGACGCTCTTGATCTTGGTGCGAATCTCTTTGCCTACGGACATGATTTCGCCCCCCGGTTAATAGACGCTTTTGGTCTTGAAGTCCTCGATGACTGTTTTCAGCTCGGCAGCGATCTCGTCACTGTAGTTGCCTTCATCCCCGATCTTCTTGGCCAGATCGCCTGCGTTGTCGGACGCGTATGCGTGCAGGGCGGCTTCGAAATCATTGATCTTTTCAACCGGCACGTCGTCGAGAAAACCTTCGTTGGCGGCAGTCAGCGACAGCGCCATCTCGGTGACCGATAGCGGCTTGTACTGCGGCTGCTTCATCAGCTCGGTGACGCGTTCGCCGCGCTCGAGCTGCTTGCGGGTCGCCTCGTCGAGGTCGGATGCAAACTGCGAGAACGCCGCCAGCTCACGGTACTGAGCCAGGTCGGTACGAATACCGCCAGCCAGCTTCTTGATCGCATTCGTCTGTGCCGCACCACCCACACGGGATACCGAAACACCCGGGTTGATTGCCGGACGGATGCCCGCGTTGAACAGGTCGGTCTCGAGGAAGATCTGGCCGTCGGTGATCGAGATGACGTTGGTCGGAACGAATGCCGACACGTCACCGCCCTGGGTCTCGATGATCGGTAGCGCGGTCAGCGAACCCGTCTTGCCCTTGACCTCACCGTTGGTGAACTTCTCGACATACTCTGCGTTGACGCGCGAGGCGCGCTCCAGCAGGCGCGAATGCAGATAGAAGATGTCACCCGGATAGGCTTCTCGGCCCGGCGGGCGACGCAGCAGCAGAGAGATCTGACGATACGCCCAGGCCTGCTTGGTCAGGTCGTCGTACACGATCAGGGCATCCATGCCGCGGTCACGGAAATACTCACCCATGGTGCAGCCGGCGTAGGCGGCCAGATACTGCATGGCAGCCGGGTCGGCAGCACCTGCGGAAACGATGATGGTGTACTCCAGCGCACCGTGCTTCTCGAGCTCGCGGACCACGTTCGCCACGGTGGAAGCCTTCTGCCCCATCGCCACATAGACGCAGTAAACGTTCTTGCCTTTCTGGTTGATGATGGCATCGATCGCGACCGCAGTCTTGCCGGTCTGCCGGTCGCCGATGATCAGCTCACGCTGGCCACGACCAACCGGCACCATGGCGTCGATCGCCTTGATACCAGTCAGGATCGGCTCGTCAACGCTCTGACGCTCGATGACACCCGGGGCGATCTTCTCGATCGGCGCGGTGCTCTCGGCGTTGATCTCGCCACGACCATCAATCGGCTGGCCGAGGGTGTCAACGACACGCCCCAGCAGCTCCTTGCCAATCGGCACTTCCAGAATACGCTGAGTGCACTTGACCTGATCGCCTTCGTTGAGGTGCTCATAGTTGCCGAGAACGACGGCACCAACCGAATCGCGTTCGAGGTTCATGGCCACGGCGAACGAGCCGCCCGGCAACTCGAGCATCTCGCCGAGCATCGCCTCGCTCAGGCCATGGATGTTGATAATGCCGTCACCTACCGAAACGATGGTGCCGACGGTTTGCGCTTCCGCGCCGGCATCGAATTTTTCGATGCGCTCTTTGATCAGACTGCTGATTTCAGACGGGTTGATCATGGAAGATCTCCTTAGCGACTCATTTGGACGGCAAGCTGCTCGAGTTCTCGGCGCATCGATCCGTCAATGACCAGATCACCGGCGCGGATAATGGCGCCGCCGATCAGGTTGTCGTCGATGGTGGCCTCGAGCTCCACGGCACGATCGAGCCGCTTGCCGAGCGCTGTTTTGATTTGGTTCGACTGCTCGTCGGTGAGAGGCTTGGCCGATATGACGGATGCCACAATACGGCGCTCCGCGTCGGCACGCAGCCTTTCGAATACTGCGGCGACTTCAGGCAGCAGACCAAGACGGCCATTTTCACCGAGCAGGCGCACGAGGTTGAGCGCACGCTCGTCGACGGCGTCTTCGACTACCTTGATGAAGCCGGCGACCCGGTCAGCCTGCGGGCGCCTTTCGTCGCTCAGAAACGCCACCATATCGGCGTTCTGCGCAACGGCAGACAGTCCGGCAAGCGTCTCGGACCAGTGCTTGGCCTGGGCCTCGTCAGCACAGAGCTCATGCACTGCCTTCGCGTACGAGTTGGCGACTGTGGTGTGGTTAGACATAGGGCCTCCGCTTGTCCTAGATCCGAGCGATCAGATCCGAGATCGCAGATTCGTGGTCCTTGTCCGTTACCTCACGCTTCAGGATACGTTCGGCACCCGCGGCAGCCACATCGGCCACTTGGGTGCGGAGCTCTTCCTTGGCACGATTGATCTCACGGTCGATCTCAGCGCTAGCCTGAGCAACGATGCGCTCCGCTTCGGTTTTGGCACTGTCACGCGCCTCTTCCAGAATCTGGTTTGAACGGGCGTTCGCCTGGGCAATGATGTCGTTCGCCTTGTCCTTGGCTTCGCGCAGCAACTCGGTCGAGCGCTCCTGAGCCAGTTTCAGCTCATGCTTGCCACGCTCGGACGCTGACAAACCGTCAGCGATCTTCTTGCGACGCGCTTCCATCAGGGAGGAAAGCGGCGCCCAAAGGTATTTGTTGACCAGCCAGATGACCGCCACAAAGGCGATCAGCTGGGCAAACAGTGTGATGGAAATACTCACTATGTCCCCTCGCGTATCTGCGGATTGGGTTTCCGGTCAGCAGGGTGCGGCGGCGTGTGGCCCGCCGCGCCCTGCTGAGCCATGGCTCACGAAGGACGCGGTTTAAAGGGCGCCGATCGCGCTGGTCAGGGCACCAACAAACGGGTTGGCGAACAGGAACCACATGGCGAATGCGAGGATGATGAACGGAAAGGACTCCATCAGACCGGCGAAGATAAACATGTTGATCATCAGCTGTGGACGCATTTCAGGCTGACGCGCAATCCCCTCGAGGGTCTTGGCACAGATCAGGCCCCAACCGATGGCCGAGCCGAGACCGGCGGCAGCAAGGATTACACCAACACCAACAGCGGTGTAGGCATAGATCATGGCGAGCATATCGGGGGTCATTGCTTCTATCTCCTAATCAATAAAACAAAGGGTCAAAAGGTCAAAAGAACTCGGGGTAGCGCCTCGATTCCTAGTCCGCGGTATGAGCCATACCGATGTAGACAATCGTGAGCACCATGAAAATGAAGGCCTGCAAGGTGATGATCAGAATGTGGAAAGCGAGCCACGCCATGTCCAGCACAACCTGCAGCGGGAACCAGATAAGCAGGCTGGCACTGATGCCGGCACCCAAGGTCAGCAGGGCAATCAGCAGGAACACCAGTTCGCCGGCAAACATGTTACCGAACAGACGCAGCGCGAGGCTGACCGGCTTGGCCAGCTCCTCGATCGCGGTCATCGCGATATTGACCGGGATGAAAAACTTACCAAAGGGCTGGAACAGATACATCTTGATGTAGCCGCCCAGCCCCTTCACCTTGATGCTGTAATAGATGGTCAAGAGGAACACGAACAGCGCCATGGCGAGCGTGGTGTTCAGGTCGGCGGTCGGCACGATCTTGAGTTGCTCGATCCCCAGGCCATGGGCGATGGCCGGGATCAAGTCAATCGGAATCAGATCCATGAAGTTCATGAGCCAGACCCACAGCAAGACGGTCAGTGCCAACGGCCCGATGATCTTTGGCGCCCGGCTACCGAAGGAATCACGGACCTGCGCATCGACGAATTCGAGGATGCCCTCGGTCGCACTCTGCAACTTGCCAGGGGTGTCGGCCCGCAGGTTACGCCCCATGCGCATGGCGACGAACACGATCAACGCCCCCAGCAGGACGCTGAAGAACACCGTATCGATGTTCAGCTGCCAGAAACCCTGACCAACCGAAAGGTTCTCCAGGTGACCCTGGATATATGCAACCGAGCTATCGCCCGTATTCTCCGTAGCCACTTTTCGCACTCCTCAAGCCTTGAAATCAATCTGTCATATGACTGGACGGTCGGCCCGAGTCCTGGCCCTGAGGCGCGAGGACACCAGCGATCATGGCGGCCACAAAGGCCCCGACCATGAATCGCGCATCCAGACCGAACAGGCCGAGTCCGACCGCCATCAAGGCGAGCAGCGTCATGAAACGCACTGCCGCCCCGAGATACATCATGTTCATGCTCTGCCGTGGCAATTCCACCGCCACTTCCGCCGCGCGGGCCATGGTGCGCCGCAGCATCCAGGCGAGCAGCATGGCCACCACCACACCCGCCGCGGCTGACAGCGCCGCGTGCGGAGAATGCAGCAACGACCCCCCGACGACAAGGGCCAGCACCAGCAACTGGACTATCGTCACACGCCGTCCGCGGCGGGTGATCGCTTCGGACATCCGGCTCATGAACGATCCGAGCCCCGATCCTGATCATCACGGCCGACAGCCAGCAGGGATTTTTGCGCGTTACGCATCCCGCCGACTACCCCGAGCACTCCAAAGACCAACATGAAGACGGGTGTCGTCTCCAACCAGCTATCGAGGGCAAAACCGATCGCCAGCCCGGCGATCACGCTGGCGGCAAACATGTTGCCTGCGCCGACCAGCAACAGCCCTCGAAAGCGTGACTGCCAATAACTGCCGGAACCTCTCGCAACTGACGAGCGAGCGGTCTGATCGGGCTTGTTGTGCGGATCAGTCATATTGGAGGCTCAAAAATTGGCGGTCAGTGTAGCGGCTCGCCTCGCGGACGACAAGCGGTTATGCCTTGCCTCGCTATAGAACCCCAAATCAGGCCAGCCACCCGCTTTCTTGCTGCGAACAACCAATACCTGTCGACCAGGCGCGCAAGTCGCCAGAGCGACCCATAGTGCGGCTTCACTGACCAGCAGCTGACTGACCGGGGAGGCCCTGCAACAAAAGCGTCAAAACAAGCATGGGCCTGCCGAAAGATCACCGCCAGTCGACAGCAGGTCAGCCTCCTTCAGCCGTGCCGGCCAGGCGCTCGATCAATCCGTCGAGCTGCTCGAGGCTATCGAAGTCCAATGTGATTCGTCCCTTGCCACGACGGTTGGCGTGGATGGCCACCCGGGTGCCGAGCGCCTCACCCAGCCGCCGCTCGAGCGCGCGCGTATCCGGATCGTCGACATCGGCCGCGGGGCCAGCGGCCTGCCTGAGGTAATTGCTCACCATGGATTCGACCTGGCGTACCGTCAGGGTGCGGGCGACCACCTTGTTGGCGATAGCGGCCTGCTCCTTCTTCGGCAGGGCGGCGAGACTCCGGGCGTGGCCTGCCTCGATGCGCCGCTCGCGCAGCAGCTGCTGCACCGGCGCGGCCAGATCCAGCAGGCGCAGGGCATTGCTGACCGCCGGTCGCGAGACACCCAATACATCGGCGACCTGTTGGTGGGTGAGCTCAAACTCCTTGACCAACCGCCGCATTGCCAGGGCCTGCTCGATGGCATCAAGATCTTCACGTTGGAGATTTTCGATCAGGGCCATGGCGGCAGCCTGGTTGTCATCGACTGCGCGGATGACTGCCGGGATGCGGTCGAGTCCGGCCCGCTGGGCGGCACGCCAACGGCGCTCGCCGGCAATCAGCTCATACTCGCCGGAGCGGCGCCGCACCACCACTGGCTGGATCACGCCCTGGGCGCGGATCGAGTCGGCCAGCTCGGCCAGGGCCGATTCATCGAAATGCTTGCGGGGCTGAAAGGGATTGGGGCTGATCAAAGTGATCGCGAGCTCACGCAGCTGGACACCTTCCTCCACTGCCTGATCAGTGGCGCCCAGCAGGGCCTCAAGCCCGCGCCCCAGTCCCTTTCGTTTGCTGCTCATCGTCTACCCCTGCGCTCCCTATCGGTCAACCGCGGCCCGAGCCATCTTCCGAGGCACGCCTCTGATGTCGCGCCGTCACCCTGGTGAGTCTGCCACGCTGATGTGCCCGCTTGACCAGCTCGCGGGCGACGTCGGCATGCGCCTCGGCCCCAGTCGAGTTCTTGTCGTGGAACATCGCCGGTATGCCATGGCTGGGGGCCTCGGCCAGGCGCACGTTGCGCGGCACCAGCGCATCGAACACGCGCTCGCCGAAATGCTGACGCAGCTGTTCGCTGACGTCCTGCGCCAGCCGGTTGCGGGCATCATACAACGTGCGCAAGACCCCAGCGATGCCCAGATCCGGGTTCAGCGCCAGACGCACCTGCTCGATGGTATCCAGCAGCGCACTCAGCCCCTCGAGGGCGAAATACTCGCACTGCACCGGGATCAGGACGTCATCGGCCGCCGCCAGGCTGTTGATGGTCAGCGTGTTGAGCGCCGGCGGGCAGTCGATCAGGACAAAATCGTAGTCATCACGCATCGGCGCAAGCGCTTGCCGCAGCTTGGTCTCACGGCCGATGCGAGTGACCAGCTGGAACTCCGCGCCGGCCAGATCAATGGTCGCCGGCAACAGGTCGAAACCGCCCGGCTCGCTGGTCAACAGTGCCTCCTCGGCCGATATCTCGCCGAGCAGGACCTGACCGACATCGTGTTCAATGCTGCTCTTGTCGTAGCCGGAGCTGACCGTGGCGTTCCCCTGCGGGTCCATGTCGATCAGCAGCACGCGCCGACCGAAGGATTGCAGGGCAGCGGCGAGATTGACCGCCGTGGTGGTCTTGCCCACGCCGCCCTTCTGGTTGGTGATCGCCAACACCCAGCTCATGCGCCTTCCGTCCGGTCGATCACCAGCAGGTGGCGTTCGGCGTCGAGATCGGGGACGTCGAGGCGGTGGCGGGCGGTGACGGCGAAGCCGGCAGGCAGGGCCGCGATTTCATCGGGATCAAGCCGCCCCTTCATGGCGAATAGCTGCCCGCCATCGGCGAGCAGCGGCGCGCCGAGGCGAACAAAGTCGGCCAGCGAGGCGAAGGCACGCGAGATGATGCAGTCAAACGCCGCCTCCGCATCCAGCTGCTCGACGCGTTCGCGGCGCACGGACACGTTCGCCAGCCCGAGTTCACGTCGGGCGGTGGCGGCAAAGCGCGTCATCTTGAGATTGGAGTCGACCAAAGTGACCTCGGTGTCGGGGCGACAAGCCGCCAAGAGCATACCCGGTATGCCCGGACCACTGCCAATATCCAGCAGCCGGGGGCAGCTGGGCAAATGCGGCAACACCGCCAGCGAGTCGAGCAGATGACGCGTGACCATCGCCTCGGGGTCGCGCACCGCGGTGAGGTTGTAGGCACGATTCCAGCGAACGAGCAGCCCTAGGTAGTCGAGCAATCTGTCAGCCGTGGCGGCGTCGAGCGCGATGCCGAGCCGGGCCGCCCCGTCGAACAGGCGTCGCTCCAGTCGGTCTCGCTGCTCGCCGGGTAGTGTCGCTGACATGCGCACTCAGACCGAGTGCGCCGGGCGAACCGGCTGGCCCTGGCGTTTGAGATGCACCAACAGCAGGGAGATCGCCGCCGGGGTGACACCGGGGATGCGCGCAGCCTGGCCGACCGTGGCGGGTCGCTGGGCGGCGAGCTTGTCGCGCACCTCATGCGACAGCCCCGGAATGGCCGCATAGTCGAGATCGGCCGGGATCGCTTCCTGCTCCTGCCTGAGCGAACGGGCGACTTCATCGCGCTGCCGATCAATGTAACCGGCGTACTTGGCCTCGATCTCCAGCTGCTCGACCACCGCCGCTGCCGGCATCGACTCGGGTGCCAGCTCGTCGACCGCGGCAATCGCGGCGTAGTCGATCTCCGGACGACGCAACAGGTCGAGTGCGGTGACGTTGCGTGACACCGAACCATCGAGCTTTTCCGCCGCCGGGTGCCCCGGATGGACCCAGATGTCGGCCAACCGACCACGCTCGGCCTCGATCGCCTCCATCTTCTCATTGAAGGCCCGCCAGCGACGCTCGTCGACCAGGCCCAGTTCACGGCCGATCGGTGTAAGCCGCTGGTCAGCATTGTCCTCGCGCAGCATAAGACGGTACTCCGCCCGGCTGGTGAACATGCGGTAGGGCTCGAGCGTGCCCTGCGTGGTCAGGTCGTCGACCAGCACGCCGAGATAGGCCTGATCGCGACGCAGGGCGAGCGGGTCACGGCCAAGCACACGGGCGGCGGCGTTCGCCCCGGCCATCAACCCCTGTGCGGCGGCCTCTTCATAACCGGTGGTACCGTTGATCTGACCGGCGAAGAACAGGCCCTCAATTGCCTGGGTCTCAAGCGTAGCTTTCAGACCGCGCGGGTCGAAAAAGTCGTACTCGATCGCATAACCCGGGCGCGTGATATGCGCGTTCTCAAAACCGTGGATCGAGCGCACCATCTCCAGTTGCAGATCGAACGGCAGGCTGGTGGAAATACCGTTGGGATAGACCTCGTGGGTATCCAGCCCCTCCGGCTCGACGAAGACCTGATGCGAAGCCTTGTCGGCAAAGCGGTGAATCTTGTCCTCGATCGACGGGCAATAGCGCGGCCCGACCCCCTCGATCTCGCCGCTAAACATCGGCGAGCGGTCCAGCCCGCCGCGGATGATTTCGTGGGTCCGCTCGTTGGTGTGCGTGATGAAGCATTCGACCTGACGCGGGTGCTCGTCCGGCGAGCCGAGAAAGGAAAACACCGGCGTGGGCGTATCACCCGGCTGGGCCTGCATTTTGCTGAAATCGAGGCTGCGCCCATCGAGACGCGGCGGGGTACCAGTCTTCAAGCGGCCCACTTTCAGATCGAGCGAACGCAACGCATCGGCCAATTTTTCCGCCGCCGGATCACCGGCCCGACCGCCCTTGGAGCGCTCCAATCCGACGTGGATCTGTCCGGCAAGGAAGGTGCCGGCGGTGAGCACCACCGTCTCGCCAAAGAACTCGATGCCGCCTGCTGTACGTACGCCAATGACCCGCTCGCCATCCAGGATCAGGTCATCGACCGCCTGCTGGAACAAGGTCAGCCGTGGCTGATTTTCCAGCAGGTATCGCACCGCCGCCTTGTAAAGCGCACGGTCAGCCTGGGCGCGCGTGGCGCGTACCGCCGGCCCCTTGCGAGCGTTGAGAATGCGGAACTGGATGCCGCCAAGATCGGCGGCATGCGCCATCGCGCCGCCCAGTGCGTCGATCTCCTTGACCAAATGCCCCTTGCCGATCCCGCCGATCGCCGGGTTGCAGCTCATCTGGCCAAGGGTCTCGATGTTGTGGCTGACCAGCAAGGTTTCCACCCCCATGCGCGCAGAGGCCAGCGCCGCCTCGGTGCCGGCATGTCCACCACCGATGACGATCACGGCAAATCGTTCTGGATAACGCATGGAATCCTCCTGTCGCCAACGCGACTGACCGCCCCGATTCGAATTTACTGACAGGCTCTATCGGGGCGCGGCAGTATAACGGAAACCTCTGTCAAATCCATCAGTTACCGCCGACCATCAAGCGCCTCCGACCACCTTTTCATCACCACGCTCATAAGCCCGGCGCAGGCGACCCACGCCACCACGAAAGGCGTGCGCATCGAACCCGGCTCGCTGCATCCGTTCGGCAAGCACCGGCGCATTCGCGCCGCGCAGGCAGTAGAGCAAATAGGGCCGCTCCTTGGGTAGTGACTCGTAGCTGCGCGCCAGTTCGTCCGACGAATAATTGACCGCCCCGGGCAGGTGCCAGTCGCGAAAGCGGCGCGGCGGCTGGCAGTCGATGACTTGCGCATCCGCGGGGATCGCGTCAACGAGGACATCAGGCTCGGTCAGATCGGCCTCGGTCAGCGAGACCAGATCGATCTTGCGCGCCTCGAGCACTGCTCGCTCCAGCAGCGCTCGATCGAGCTTTTCCTCTTCACGGTCAATGCGGTCGCGTCGGCTGGCGACCATCGGCTTGCTCAGCGATAGCGCGCAGAACTCCGGCACGCCTTCGCACAATTCATAGGTGCCGATCCGGTGCGCCAGCTGCACGATCTCGGCCTTGTCAAAGCCGATCAGTGGTCGCAGTACGGGCAGATTGCTAGCAACATCGATGCTGTTGAGATTGGACAGCGTCTGCGAGGAAACCTGCGAGAGCGCCTCGCCGGTGACCAGTGCCTGCGCGCCAATGCGGCGAGCGATACCTTCGCTGGCCCGGTACATCAGTCGTTTGAGGACCACCTGCCAAACCTCGGCGGGCAGTTGGGCGCGCATGTCCGCCACCAGCGGCACAAAGTCCACCACGAACAGTCGCGGTCGATCACCCGCCGCCCAGTCGTGCGCCAGCCGGTGAGCGACACGGGTCACCATGTGTTCATGCACCGCTCCGCCGAGGTTGCAGAACACGTAATCGCTACTCACACCACGACGCATGGTGTACCAGGCGGCCACCGCCGAGTCGAAACCGCCAGATATCAGCGTCACGGCCCGGTCCTGAACCCCCAACGGCATGCCACCCGGGCCAGCACGGCGCTGGGTGTATATCCAGGCGCCTGTCTTGATCAGGTCGATATCGACCCGCACCTCCGGATTGTCGAGGTTGACGGTGCCAAAGGGGTTGAGTGCCGCACCCACCTGGCGCTCAATCTCGCGGGTCGACTGGCGTTCGCCGCTATGGTACTTGCAGCGCACCGCGTAGGTCCGCCCACCTATCACCTCGGCGAAACGTGTCGAGGCGACCTCGCAAAGGGCCTCCACCGTCGGCTCGACCACCGCCTCGACTCGTGAATACGACGCAACACCGAAGACACGCTCCAGCCGCTCGGCGGCCGCCTCGGCCTCACTCGTACGCAGCAACAACCGCCCCTGGTCGACGCTGATCTTGTGCGGGATACCCGCCAGCGCATCGCGCAGGTTACTGATCAGCGTGTTATGGAATTGTCGACGCGTATATCGAGATTTCAGCAGCAGCTCGGGGGCGGGTCGAATAATGATCAGTTCAGACAGGTCGGAGTGTGTCATGACAAAAATGTGCCGTAGTTAAAGAGGTGGCTGAATGAGGCCTTCGGGCCCAGCATGGTCCGACATGGAGCCGAGGCCTAGAGTCGGGACATGGGCCTAGATGCCCTCCAAGGCCTCTTGCATGAACGGCGGCGTGGCCAGCAGGCCACAGTGCAGGGCGGTGCTGTAGTAGCGGGTGGTGATGTCAGCGGCCAGCGGACGGATCTCGTCGAGCGTGCCTGCCTTGCGAGCGAGCGTGCCGGTGATCGAACCGCCCGGATAGACCGGCTGCGGAAACAGCAATGAACGGCGCTCGGCAAAGCCGGCCGTCTGCATGGCGCGATGGTAATCAAGCATCAACGGCATGTGATAAAACGGCGACTCACTCTGCCCGACCATGACGCCATCCTCACGCAATACGCGATGACAGTCAGCCAGAAAATCCATGCCGAACAGGCCGGTACCCGGACCGATCGGGTCGGTGGAATCGACAATGATCACGTCAACGCTTGCCGTAGGGGCGTTGCGCATCCAGGCCACGCCGTCCTCGAAACGCAACGACACGCGGGGATCGTCGTTACGAGCAGTCAGCTCAGGGAAAAAGCGCTCGGCGGCCCGTGTGACCGCCGCGTCGATATCGATCTGGACCACCGACTCGACCTCGCGGTGCTTGAGCACTTCACTCAGCGTGCCGCAGTCCCCGCCGCCGATAATCACCACATGGCGTGGTGCGGCGTGGGTCTGCAGCGCCGGGTGGGACATCATCTCGTGGTAAAGATAATTCTCCAGCGAAGAGAGCATGATCACGCCATCCAGCAACATCAGGTTGCCCCAATGCTCGGTGCGCCAGACCTCAAGATGCTGATAGCGCGTCCGCTCATCGAGCAGCTTTTCAGTAACACGGAGGCCAAAACGCGCGCCCATTTCCTCGACCGTCTCGTAGACCCACTCGTCATGCTTGCTGGACATGGCCTTCCTCCCGTTATCTTGCTGCACCCATTCCCTCCCGGGCCGTCAGCTCATTGGCAAATTGTGACAGAATAACAGCTACGGGTTCCCGTCGTGATGCGGCGAACCCAGTCTGCGGGCTACGCAATGCCCGGTTTGCCTATCTAGCCGGGCCCTGACTCTTACGGGTCGCCCTGACCCGCCCAGCATGACCGATATCAACAACCACAACTAACCAACACGGAATGAAGTCAATCCCATGAAAACCTCACAGAACCCCCGTCTTGCCACCATCCTTATCACCCTCGGCCTTGCAGTCATCGGCGCACTCGCCATTGGCCAGATCCATGACTACCTCGACCAGCGACTGCTGCAGTTTCTCGGTTCAGCCGCCGTCATTCTCGTCACTGTCCTGCTCGCCATACGGCTGACCAAACGCCCCGCCAAACCCGGCCTGCTCCCCAAGGAGGTTGCGGTCGAACACGATCCCGTGCGCGAGACTGGCAAGATCAAGTGGTTCAACGTTGACAAGGGTTTCGGTTTCATCATCCGCGACAATGGCGAGGATCTGTTTGTCCACTTCCGCGCCATCAACGACGCTGGCGCCTCACGCCTGGTCGAAGGCCAGCTGGTCGAGTATCAGATCGGCCAGGGTCGCAAGGGCCCTCAGGCCGAGGAAGTCGTCATTCTCGACTGACTGCCGACCCGACCGGCAGTGGATCGCAACAGGCGGGCAGGGTCTCGCGGATCGAACGGGCGAGCACCGCCACCGCCTGCGGACGAGAAAAGCGCTCGCGGCTGGCCAACGCCACCTCCCGGGTCGGGATGTCGCTGGCGAACGGCAAATAGCGCACCAACCCCTGCGTGCCGGCTCCCTGCCCTTCCTCGATCGAGGCACAAGGCAGTACGGTGATGCCCGCCCCGCTGGCGACCATCATGCGCATCGTCTCGAGCGACCCGCCCTCCAGCGTGCGCTGCAACCGCCCGAAGATCCGGCCATCATTGCAACGCGGACAGACCTCGAGCACCTGATCACGGAAACAGTGCCCGCGGCCAAGCAGCAGCAGATCGTGCTCGGCCAGCTGGTCGGGCTCAAGGGCATCCTGCCCGACCAATGGGTGGTCGACCGGCACCGCGACCATGAACGGCTCACTGTAGATCGGCTCCACCTCCACCCCCGGCACATCGAAAGGCAACGACAGCACCACGACATCAAGCTCACCTTGCTCAAGCCGCTCGGCAAGATCCGCGGTCATCCCTTCGGTGATCTCGATCGGCATGCGGGGCGCCAAATCGTGTAGTCGGCCGATCAGTCGCGGCAACAGGTAAGGACCAACCGTGTGGATCAAACCGACCCGCAACGGAATGGCCAGGGGGTCGCGGTGCGCATCCGCGAGCACCTCAAGTTGCTCCATTTCGGCCAGCACTCGCTCGGCCTGCTCGATGATTGCCCGACCTTCCGGGGTGACCCGCACTGCAGCCCGGCTGGCCCGCTCGAAAATCTGTACCCCCAGCGACTCCTCCAGACGCTTGACCCCTACGCTCAGCGTGGGCTGGCTAACAAAGCAGCGGGCCGCGGCGCGCCCGAAGTGCAGCTCGCTGGCGACCGCGACCACATAACGGAGTTCGGTCAGTGAGGCCATGCTTGTACCGCTCATGTTTTGCGTCAACGACGGGGGCGGGCCATACTCCGGTCATTCCGCCGCCGCGACCTGACCCGACGGGCCGGCAGGATAGCACCGTGGAGTGCCGCGCTGCTTGAAATGCGGCGCCTCGGGATGAACAATTGCCCCACAAGCATAAAACAGCCATCAATACTTTAGGAGTCATGCCGTGAGCGACAACATCGTCAACATATCTGATGCGGATTTTGAAGCCCAGGTCATCGACAGCGACATGCCGGTGCTGGTCGACTTCTGGGCTGAGTGGTGCGGCCCCTGCAAGATGATCGCGCCGATCCTCGACGAAATTGCCAACGACTACGCCGGCAAACTCAAGGTAGCCAAACTCAACATCGACGAGAACCCGGAAACCCCGCGTCAAAACGGCATTCGCGGCATTCCGACCCTGATGCTGTTCAAGGATGGCAAGGTCGAAGGCACCAAAGTGGGGGCCGTCTCCAAGTCACAACTGACTGACTTCATCGACTCGACCCTCTAAGAGTCAGCAGGTCGTTTGACCAATGCGCGGGGCCAAGGCGGTCCCGTCATCCTTGTAAAAACGTCTCGGCACGTTTGGCAAGCGGCCAATTATGTGCCAGACTCCCGCCAGCCAACGACGACAAGCCCCTTCTTGTCGTCCGGTCGCGCCTCGGCGACCTTCGATCATTCTCAGTATTTTATTCCGCCCTTCGGGCATCCCGTTGATTATCCATCCTGTGGCCCGCTGTGGTCCTCACGACGAATCCATCTGAATGAATCTAACCGAACTCAAGAACAAGCCCGTTCCAGAACTCATGGAGCTGGCCCAGTCGATGGGACTGGACAATATCGCCCGAACCGGCAGACAAGAGGTCATCTTCGCCCTACTCAAGGCACACGCCAAGACCGGCGAGTCGATCCACGGCGACGGCGTACTGGAAATCCTGTCGGACGGGTTCGGCTTTCTGCGCGGCGCCGACGGCTCCTATCTGGCCGGACCAGCCGATATCTACGTCTCACCTTCGCAGATCCGGCGCTTCAGTCTTCGCACTGGTGACACCATCACCGGCACGATCCGCCCGCCGAAGGACAGCGAGCGCTATTTCGCGCTCTTGAAGATCGAGAAGATCAATTTCGAGAAGCCCGAGGCCTCCAAGAACAAGATCCTGTTCGAGAGCCTCACGCCGCTGCATGCCGAGGAGCGCATGCGCATGGAGCGCGGCAATGGCTCAACCGAAGATCTGACCGCGAGAATAATCGACATCGTAGCGCCCGTCGGCAAGGGCCAGCGCGGCCTGATCGTCGCCCCGCCCAAAGCGGGCAAGACGATATTGCTGCAGAACATTGCGCAGAATATTGCCCACAACCATCCGGAGTGTTACCTGATCGTCCTCCTGATCGACGAACGCCCCGAAGAAGTCACCGAAATGCAGCGCACCGTGCGCGGCGAGGTGGTCGCCTCGACCTTCGACGAGCCAGCGACTCGGCATGTACAGGTCGCCGAAATGGTCATCGAGAAGGCCAAACGCCTGGTCGAACACAAGCGTGACGTGGTGATTCTGCTCGACTCGATTACACGCCTGGCTCGTGCCTACAACACGGTCGTGCCCTCCTCGGGCAAGGTGCTGACCGGTGGTGTTGATGCCAACGCCCTGCACCGACCAAAACGCTTCTTCGGCGCCGCACGCAACATCGAAGAGGGTGGCAGCCTGACCATCCTCGCCACTGCGCTGATCGACACCGGCTCGAAGATGGACGAGGTGATCTACGAAGAATTCAAGGGCACCGGCAACATGGAACTCCACCTCGACCGCCGTATCGCCGAGAAGCGCATCTACCCCGCAATCAACATCAACCGCTCCGGCACCCGCCGCGAGGAGTTGCTCACCGACCCCGAGGAGCTGCAGAAGATGTGGATCCTGCGCAAGTTCCTGCACCCCATGGGTGAGACCGAGGCGATAGAGTTCCTGCTAGACAAGCTGCAGCAGACCAAGACCAACAACGAATTCTACGATTCAATGCGCCGCGGCTGATCTGCAGGCCGACTCGCAACGACAAACACTACGATCACCGCGTAGGACCACGGCAGCACTCGACGGACCGCCCAAGCTATGAATTGATCAATGGGCTGAGGCTCATGGCCTTCGAAAAACCGCCGCCTGCGCCGAGATAATCACGGCGCGGATTGCGAATGTCATACCGCCTACCAGTCCAGTCACGCACCCTTCCAGCTGGACTAAAAAACACTGAACTAGCCCACGTCACCCGTCCTGCTGCAAGGCCTTGAGGTCCTCGAGTATCTCCTGCACATGCCGGTCCGGATCCACGTCGCGATAGATTTTCGCAATGCGTCCGTCGGGATCGATAATGAAACTGTGCCGCTTGGCAAACTTCACCACCAGAAAATCACTCAAGGCCCCGTAACGCTTGACCACCTCACCCTTGGGGTCGGCCAGCAGCGGGAACGGCAGCTCATGCTTGGCAGCAAAATCGGCATGACTGTCGACATCATCCATGCTCACGCCGAGCACCGCTGCATCCCGGGCGATCAGGCGATTGATGTTGTCACGGAAACTGCAGGCCTCGGTGGTGCAGCCAGGCGTGTCGTCCTTGGGGTAGAAATACAGCACCAGCCAGCGGCCCTGGTAGTCCGATAATGCATGGAGTTCGCCCTGTTGGTCCGGCAGGATAAAGGTCGGTGCCGCATTGCCGATGACCAGTGGCGCATCGGCTGCCAGCCCCAACGGGGCGACCAATACGCCGAGCAGACCGGCAAGTAGGGAAAGAACAAATCGTCTCATGATGGGTGGCTTCCTGTCGGTATCGCAATCGGTGGGGAAGACACCAGTCAAGCAGATTCCCAGCCCATTTGCGCCTCGTTCACATTGTTCAGGGTCATTCCAGAACTGGCATATGCCTTCCGAATCACCCGCCGGCTCGAGAAACCCGCCAGGCAGCCCCATCCAGGATCGCCTTTATAGCGGCTCCCTGCCGGTCAGCTAAGCCAATTCGATTTGGCCGCCAAAAGACCAATTACCGGCCGATGGCCCGCCAGCCGATGTCACGGCGGCAGAACCCGCCCTCAAACCGAATCTTGTCGACACCCGCATAGGCGGCTTTTTGCGCGGCCTCGACGCTCTCGCCCAGCGCGGTAATGCAAAGTACGCGACCGCCGTTGGTGACGATCTGCCCATCCTTTTCGGCCGTGCCGCCATGAAAGGCCTTCACCCCCGCGGGCAGGTCGTCGAGCCCGGTGATCACATCACCCTTGGACGAGCTCTCCGGGTAGCCGGCCGAGGCCAGCACCACACCCACGGCTGCCTCACGGCACCAGTCGGCAGCCACTCGATGGAGGGTGCCATTGACGCCGGCCTCGAGCAGGTCGACCAGGTCGCTGTCCAGGCGCATCAGCACTGGCTGGGCCTCCGGATCGCCGAGGCGGCAATTGTACTCGAGCACCTGCGGCTCACCGTCTGCGCCGATCATCAATCCGGCATACAGAAAACCTCTGTAAGGCAGGCCGTCGAAGGCCAGCCCCTTCACGGTCGGCTCGATCACCTGCTCCATCACCTTAGCGATCATCGCCTCGTCCAGGATCGGTGCGGGCGAGTAAGCGCCCATGCCGCCAGTATTGGGGCCACGATCGCCTGCATCGCGGGCCTTGTGATCCTGGCTGGAAGCCATCGGCAGGATATGCTCGCCATCGACCATGGCGATGAAGCTCGCTTCCTCGCCCTCGAGGAAGGACTCGACCACCACGCGGGTGCCAGCCGCACCGAACTGGCCAGCGAAAATATCACGGATGCCGGCCTCGGCCTCTTCAACGGTCTGAGCAACGATCACGCCCTTGCCAGCAGCCAGGCCGTCGGCCTTTACTACTACCGGGGCGCCATGCTCGCGAACAAAATCGATTGCCGGGGCGGCCGTGTCGAACACCCGGTACTTGGCGGTCGCAATGCCGTGGCGTTCCATGAACTCCTTGGCGAAGGCCTTGGAGCCCTCCAGTTGGGCCGCATCACGCCTCGGGCCAAAAATGGCCATCCCTGCACCGCGGAAGATGTCGACTACGCCCGCTACTAGCGGCGCCTCCGGGCCGACCACCGTCAGATCGATCGCATTGTCACCAGCAAAAGCGACCAGTTCGGCGATGTCCGTCGCAGCAATCGGCAGATTGTGGCATTTCGCCTCAGCGGCTGTGCCGGGGTTGCCGGGGGCGACAAAGACCTTTTCCACCCGCGGCGATTGAGCGATCTTCCATGCCAAGGCATGCTCGCGGCCGCCGCCTCCGATTACCAATATCTTCATGCCTTCACCTTTTCGAACGAAATGCGTTGTGGCGGAGCCCCTCGCCCCGAGAATTTGCGCTCTATAATGCCAAAATGCCATCGATCATGCTGTTCGAACCGGAGATTCCGCCCAACACCGGCAATCTGATCCGGCTCTGCGCCAATACTGGCTCGGAGCTGCACCTGGTCGGGCCGCTGGGCTTTTCGCTCTCGGACAAGGCGTTGCGCCGTGCCGGGCTGGACTACCACCAGCTGGCCCATGTCCACTGCCATGCCGATCTCGACAGCGCCCGACGAGTCGTGCCCGGTCGTCTGCTCGCTTTTTCCACTCGCGGGGCGGTCCGCTACGACCAGGTGACGTACCGGCCGGACGACCTGTTGTTGTTCGGCCCCGAGACCCGCGGTCTCCCTGATACGCTCCTCGATGAGCTGCCCGAGGCGCAGCGGCTCTATCTGCCGATGGCATCCGGATCGCGCAGCCTGAACCTGGCCAACGCCGCCGCGGTGGCTTTCTTCGAGGCGTGGCGGCAACTGGGCTACGCCGGCTCAACAACAGGAATGGCCACAGGGACGACATGACGGCACACTGGCAGATGACAGCGATCGGACACATCCAGAGCCCATACCGGGAGGGCTTCGGCATTCCGCGACAATCAGGGATTGTGCCTGCGGCCACGGGCATTCTGGTGCCCACCACTGACTGGCAGGACCCGATCGCGTGGCAAGGCATCGAGGCCTTTTCACACCTGTGGCTGGTATGGATCTTTCACACCAAGCGGCGCATGCTGGCCGGGAATAGCAAGACGGTCCGACCGCCGCGATTGGGGGGCAACGAACGGGTGGGTGTATTCGCTAGTCGCGCCCCGATCCGGCCCAACCCGATCGGGTTATCGGTGGTACGACTGATTGATGTACAGCAAGAAAATGGCGGGATACGACTGCATCTGGGCGGACTGGATCTGCTCGACGGCACACCGATTCTAGACGTCAAGCCGCATGTACCCTACGCCGATTGCCCGGCCGACAGCCGCGGCGGCTGGGCGAGCGAGCCGCCGCAGCAGCTGTCAGTGGTGTGGGGTGCTGCCAAGCCTTGGCTGCAGGAGTTGTCTTCCGAGCGGGTGGCGCTGATCGAACAGACACTTGCACAAGATCCACGTCCATCCTTCCACGACGACCCGGAACGGGTTTACGGCCTGCGGATCGAGGAGATCGATGTGCGTTTCGTGGTGCGCGGACAACAGGTGGAAATCCGGGAAATCGTCCCGATGGAACCGGGCGAACCGGAATAATCAAGAAAATCAGCAGATCAGCTCTCGCTGGGGCGGGGTTCGCGAGTGAGGAGCTCGACCACCGCCTCGCGAGCGGGCAATCCTTCATAAAGCACGCGGTAGACGCTCTCGGTAATCGGCAGCTCCTGGCCATATGCCTGGGCCAGCCGATAGCCTTCGCGAGCGGCGCTGATGCCTTCAACGGCCTGTCCGATCGCGGCCACCGCCGCGTCAACCGACTCACCCCGCGCCAGACGCAGACCGAACTGCCGGTTGCGAGAGTGGTCGTCGGTACAGGTAAGCACCAGATCGCCCAAGCCCGCCAGCCCAATAAAGGTCTCGGCCTGCGCTCCCATGGCCTCGCCCAATCGCATGATTTCCGCCAGTCCACGCGTGATCAGAGCGGCACGGGTATTGGCACCAAAACCAAAACCGTCGGACACGCCGGCCGCGATCGCCAACACGTTCTTCAATCCTCCGGCCAGCTCAATACCGACCACATCACTGCTCGGATAACAGCGGATGTGATCGTTTCGCAGCGCAGCGGCCACCGATTCGGCCACGCCCTGATCGCGGCTGCCCACGACCAACGCTGCCGGTCGCGCATGCGCGATCTCTATGGCGAAGGTCGGCCCCGAGACGACCGCAAATGCCACGTCGCCCAAGACGGCAGTCACCAGCTCATCGATACGCCGACCAGTACCCGGCTCGAAGCCCTTGGAAGCCGTGACGTAGACCGCCGAACGCGGCAGCATGGCCGCGTGCTCGACCAGGAAGCCGCCCAGGATCTTGGTTGGCAACACCAACCACACCTGATCGGCGCCCGCAACGACCTGAGCCAGGTCACAACTGGCAGACAGGGTATTCGGCAGCGCCACCCCCGGCAGATAACGGGGGTTGCGGTGCTCGCGATCAATAACAGCTGCCTGCTCACAGTCACGCGCCCAGAGGCAGACCTCGGCGCCGTTGGCGGCCAGCAGGGCCGCCAACGCCGTGCCCCAAGAGCCGGCGCCGAGCACCGCGATGCGGCTGCGATCCGGCTCGGTCATGTTCTCGTGATCAGTGCGGGCGGGCGTCGGCCGAGTCATCCGTCTGCTGGGCCGCGCTCTGCTGTTCGTGCTGGACGTACAGCGCATCGAAATTGATCGGCTGAAGAACCATCTGCGGAAAACCGCCCTTCATCACCAGATCGCCCACCGTCTCGCGGATATAGGGAAAGATCAGCGTCGGGCAATAGGCCCCCAGCAACTGGCGACGCGTGGGGTCATCGAAACCCTTGATAGTGAACACACCGGCATACTGGACCTCGGCCAGGTAGATGGCCTGATCAGCATGCGTGGCGGTCACCGTGATCGTCAGTTCGGTCTCGAAGGCCTCGTCGCTCAGGCGGGTGGCGTTGTTGCCCACCTGTACGCTGATCTCGGGCTGCCAGTCGTCACGCGTGAAGATATCCGGTGCCTGCGGCGACTCGAAGGACAAGTCCTTGAGATAGATCTTCTGCACGAAAAATTGCTGTTCGTTGCCTTCCGTGGTCTGGCTCGCGCCAGCTGCGGTGTTTTCACCCTCTGCCATGTCGGTGTTCCTGATGTCTTGATGGATGTTAGCGAATACCGTGTCCTGCCAGCCACTGCACCAGCTGTGCGGCCGGCAGGGCACCGGAAAGGCGATCGACCTCGCGACCGCCAGAAAAAAGAATCATCGTCGGGATGCTGCGGATGCCGAAACGAGCCGAGACCCCGGGTGCCCGCTCGGTCTCGAGCTTGGCTACCACCAGCCGGCCGCGGTAATCACGCGCCAATTGGTCGAAGGTCGGGGCCATCATCTTGCAAGGCCCACACCATTCAGCCCAGAAATCGACCAGTACCGGCAGGTCGTTGCGCTCAACATGCCGAGCGAAGTCGGTCTCGTCCAACGTCACCGGCACGCCGGGAAACAGTGCCTGACTGCAGCGGCCGCAGTTGCCACTGCCAAGCCGTTCGGCGGGCACCCGATTGACCGCCCCACAGGCAGGACAGACCACGTGCTGGAGCTGATTACGGGAGTCACTCATTACAACGCCTCCTCTGGCTCAATACGGTCTCCATGGATTGCGTGATCCCCGCCACGACTCCGATCTGGTCCAAACGATGGTCTCAACTCCCTGTGACGGGCGGTTCGCCGGCAGCCCGGCGCGCCTCGGCCTCCACCAGCGGCATCAATCGGCCATCCCTGTCGAGGGCTGCCAACTCGTCGTAGCCGCCGACGTGTGTTTCACCAATGAAGATCTGCGGGACGGTCAACCGCTTGGCGCGCTGGATCATCTCGTCTTTTTTCGTCGCCGACAGATGGACACCGATCGATTCGAATGCCAGACCGCGCTTCTTGAGTAGGCGCTTGGCGAAATGACAAAAGGGGCAGAGCGGGCTCTGGTAGACAACGATCGGTGGCGGCTTTATCGACTGGCGAAGCTCATCGCTCATGTCTGTGGCCCTACTTCTTGCCCTTGTTGCTCTTGCTGTTCTTGGTAACCGGGTAGTTCTGGCCTTCCCAGGCGATCAAACCGCCACCCAGATGGCTCACGTTCTCGAAACCCTCTTTGACCAGGATATTCGCTGCAGCGACCGTGCGGCTGCCCGAACGGCAGTACAGTACAATTTCGTCGGGATTCTCGCTCCGGAGCTCGCCAAGCCGATCCTTGAGCCTGCCCAGCGGGATATGTCGGGCGCCCTTGATGTGACCGGCCTTCCATTCATTGTCCTCGCGCACATCGATCAGGGCCACGCCATCGCGACCGGCCTTGCGGGCGACATCAGCGGGGCCAATCGTCTTGAATTTTTGCATCCGTCGCGACAACTCGTTGCTGATGAGCAGAATGACAAGAACGGCCGCCACCGCGGAGAGTACCCAATGGCGGGCTAGGAAATCGATGACGGATTCCATGATGATTCCCGGAAGTCTGAGATAAGATGAAATGCGGCACACAATGACTGGAGCACGCAAGAAATTCAAGGCACGCCGATGATATATCAGGTCGGTGCCTTGTCCGTCACGAACGCCGCCATTGGCCACTCGGTGATCAATCTACAATGTGCCGCCTCAGATGGCGCGGCGCACACCCATTTTTGCCAGAATCAGATCCAGGGGGCAAAATCGCGTGATACCACTCTGGAAGAGATTCAGGCCAATGAAAGCCGTCAACCACAGCCAGGAAACCCGGCTCAAATCGACCTGGCCCATCATGTGGGCCAACGCCAGTGTGACCAGAATCATCAGGCCGGCAATGATGCGTACATAGCGATCGGTGGTCATGTGTGTTCTCCGCAAAATTCAATGGGTAACAGTGCGCCAGCCACGTCGGCGCACCCTACATAGGGATATAGAATAATTTTATTCCGTCCCGGCTTTCTAATCCAGCGGGCAGAAGACCTCCTGCATCATGCCGATCAGCCGCAGCGTCCGGGCATCCGACACACGGTAAAATACGCGATTGGCCTCCTTGCGGGAGGCGACGATGCCCTTGTCGCGCAAGATGGCCAAGTGCTGGGAGATGTTGCTTTGGGTCGTGCCAACCGCCTCGACGATCTTTTGCACGCTGAGCTCACCGTCGCCCAGCACGCACAGAATCTTCAAGCGCAGAGGGTGCGACATGGCCTTGAGCGAACGGGAGGCGCGCTCAATGTCCTCGGAGCGCCCCATCAATCGTTTAGCGGAATATTCCCCAATTTCCAGATTCATTATTCAACCCAAATAGCTGGTTACAGCATGGCGGATGCGTCTCGACCCTCACCAGACACGCCGCCCCGAACAGTCGGGTTACGTGCTTGGCTCGCGGCTCGGCGAAATCCCTAGATACTCCCTATACTACCGTCTTTCGGGTGCTTTGTTGTAATGGCCGATGCAGCCTCGCCCCAGCGACTACCGTCCAGATACTCCACCACTCCGCCCGCAGCCAAGGGTCAGAGATACCTTGCCACAACCCATTTCCGTCCAACCAACGCCCCATCCGACCTCCACAGTGGGTCGACGAATGATTGTCGTCGTTTGGCTGCTGTCAATCGCGCCGCTAGCCGTGCACGCCAAACCGATCGAGCAACGTATCGATGCACAGCGAGAAGCCATCGCTTCGACCCAGGCCGAACGCGAAGCGGCGCAAAAGGCATTGGCAGTTGGCCAGGAGCGTTTGGCGTTTCTGGAGCAAAAAACCCGTGAACTCGACACTGAACGTGCCGCGCTTGAAAAAAAACGGCAAGCCCTGGACGAGCGCGAAATGCAGTTGCAAGCCGGCCTGGCCAAGCACCGCGACGACCTGATGCGGCGACTTCGAGCAGCCTATCCGCTGACACGTGGCAGTATCCTGCAGGCGGTGCTCGGTGACGGAAATGCCCTGCAGGCCAATCGTGATCTCCGTTATCTGCAGGCATTGATTCACCCCGTCCAGGACACCTTGCGGTCACTCGAAGCGCAGCAGATCGAATTGACCGAGAACCGTGCGGCGATCGTTGTCACTGAACGCTCCCTCCAGCAAGCTGGCGAACGCCTGGATGCGCATAATCAAACAATCCGCGAGGCACTCGACGAACAACAACGCCTGCTTGCGCACCTGGGTCAGACACTCGACGAGCAACAACAGGCACTCAAGTCCATGCTGGAGCGCAAACGTCGGCTCGACCGCGAAGTGGCTGCCGCCCGCCGCGAGGCAGCAAAAAAGACACCACTACCCGACAAACCGACCAGCGACAGGCCCGTGACAACCAGCGGCATCCCGATCGCTGGCCAAATCCGGCGCGGCTTCGGCGAGAGCCTGCCGTCAGGTCAGCTGCGTACCGAAGGGGTGGAATTTCGCGCGCCTGCCGGCAGCCCGGTTCGGGCCATCGCCGCGGGCACGGTTGCCTTCTCCGGCCCTCTCAAGGGCTGGGGCCAGCTGGTGATGCTGCGGCACCACGACAATTACCTGTCCCTGTATGCCCACTGCCGCTCGCTCGACGTGTCGAAAGGAGAGCAGGTCGTCCGCGGCCAGACGATGTGCTCCTCCGGGGTAATCGATGCTGATCGAGAAGGGTTGTATGTGGAAGTGCGCCGCGGCAACCGACCGATCAACCCCTCGCGCTGGCCCGCCTGGCGCACGGCACTCAACGACTGATCAGCAAATCCGACGCACACTGCGGGCCGTGTTTCCGACTCGCCCTGTACACCCCTATCTCCGGACGAACGGACTCGCAGCCACCCCCTTGACCATGGCATAGTAGGCGGTCTGCCGATGGGCACTTGATCGCCAGGTGGTTGCCCCCACCATGATGGAAGGGCCGCTCCCGCAGGGTCAAGATACCGACGAACATCTCTAGAGAGAAAGCACGCATGACGAGTTGGATCCGCAAGGCCTCGAGCCTGGGCATCGCCGCCTTTTTCGGCTTTGCCATCGCCATCACCATCAATGCGGTGGCCGACCGCCCGGTCGGCAACGGTGCGGCCAATATTCCGCTGGAAGAGCTGCGCACCTATTCCGACGTTCTTGACCGGGTCCGCTCGGATTACGTTGACGACATCAGCGAGCGTCAGCTGATCGAGAACTCCATCCGTGGAATGATTTCCGAACTCGACCCGCATTCGGGCTATCTCGACGACGAGGAGTTCAAGAACCTGCGCGAATCCACCAGCGGTGAATTTGGCGGTCTGGGCATCCAGGTGGGCATGAAGGATGGTGTACTCACCGTGATCGCCCCCATTGACGACACCCCAGCTCAGCGGGCCGGACTTGAGGCAGGTGACAAGATCCTCCGTATCGACGGCGAGCTCACCCAGAATCTGGACCTGGAGAAGGCGGTCAAGCGCATGCGCGGCAAACCAGGCACGAACATCGACCTGACCATTGTTCGCGAAGGTGAGAAGAAACCGCTCGAATTCACCATCACGCGAGCCATCATCAAGACCGAGTCGATTCGACACAAGATGCTGGAACCCGGCCTGGGCTATATCCGCGTGTCGCAGTTCCAGTCGCGGACCGTCGAGCAGATGCACGATGCCATCGACGCGCTGGTCAAAGAGAATGACGACACACCGCTCCAGGGCCTGGTGCTCGATCTGCGCAACAACCCGGGTGGCGTGCTTGATGGCGCGGTCGAAATGGTCGACACCTTTCTCGATAAAGGTCAGATCGTCTACACCAAGGGACGCGTTGCAGACGCCAAAATGAGTTTCGAGGCCAGCCGAGGCGACCGCCTCGACAAGGCACCGATCGTCGTGCTGGTCAACGGCGGCTCGGCGTCGGCGTCGGAAATCGTCGCTGGTGCCCTACAGGACAGTGGCCGCGCCCTGGTCATCGGTGAGCAAACTTTCGGCAAGGGCTCGGTGCAGTCAATCATGCCGCTGGCAAACGGTGGCGCATTGCGCCTGACGACAGCGCGCTACTACACCCCCAGCGGTCGCTCCATCCAGGCCGAGGGCATCAAGCCCGACGTCACGGTTCACCAACTCAAGGTCAGTGATATCGAGGAGGTGTTTTCAATTTCCGAGGCCAGCCTGGCCGGGCACCTGCTCAACGGTGATGCCGAGACCGAAGACCAGAAGAAAAGCACCCGGCCGGCTATAAAGGATGAGGAAGAGGACGATCCCCTGGTGATTCGCGACTACCAGCTCTACGAAGCCCTGAACATGCTCAAGGGGATGGTGATCGTCAGCAAGAACCTGCGCCGATAGGCCATGGGCAAGTTGACTACGGAGTAAAAAACGAAATGACAAGCAAGGCTTTGATCCTGCTGGCCCCCGGTTTCGAGGACCTGGAGGCGATCACGACCATCGATATCCTGCGCCGTGGCGGCGTACAGGTAGAGGTCCTGGCCCTGCACGCGGACGAAGTGACAGCTGCACACGGCACCACGGTGGTCACTGACAGCAACCTGGGGCTGCTTCGCGAGGATCGCGTCTTTGATGCCATCGTCCTGCCCGGCGGCCAACCGGGAACCAACAACCTGGCCGCCGACGAGCGGGTGCTCAAGCGACTACAGGACCAGTCAGTGGCCGGGCGCTGGATTGGCGCCATCTGCGCCGCACCCAAGGTGCTCGCCGCCGCCGGGTTGCTCAAGGGCCGCCGCATCACCCACTACCCCGGATCACTGACCGAGACCGAGACACGGGGTGCCGAGGTCATTGACGAGCCGGTCGTGGTCGACGGCAATCTGATCACCGGGCGCAGTCCGGGTGCGGCAATCGACTTCGCCCTTGCGCTGGTCGAACATTTGGTCGACCGCGAGACCCGTGACTCGGTTGAAGCCCAACTCATCCGTTGATGAGGGCAATACAGATTTTTGTCTCTATCCACGCCTGCCGCCATTGGGCAGGCGTTTTTCATGTTTGCCATGAGTGAAAATACCCAGCCAGACCCGTTCTTCACCCCAGCCTCGACGCTCGAACGAGAGCTTGAAATAAGAAAGAGCCGCTTTATCGCCCGTGCCGGCAAGGTCAGCGGTCGTGAAGAGGCCCTGGCATTCGTCGAGACCGTCCAGACCGACTACCCTGATGCCAGACATCATTGCTGGGCCTATCTGATCGGCAACCCCGCCACGGCCGCCACAGCGGCGATGAGCGACGATGGTGAGCCTGGAGGCACTGCTGGCAGACCCATCCTGAACGTTATCCAGCACAAGGACATTGGCGATGTGATCGTCGTGGTCTCCCGCTATTTCGGTGGCATCAAGCTCGGCGCAGGCGGCCTGGTGCGCGCCTATTCCGGTGCCACTCAGCTGGTTCTGGCCGAACTGCCGTTAACGGAGCACCGCCCACAACGGCACTACCGACTACGTTTCGATTTCGCGCAGGAGCAACCACTGCGCCACTGGGCCTTCCAGCACCAGGCCAAACTGCTATCGATCGATTATGGCGAAGAGGTGACAGCCAGCATAATGGTCCCGGAAGAGCAGGTGGACATCTTCGAAGCGTTTCTCGGCGCCCATGACATCACGCAGCTCACGCCGACAACGGACGACTGACTGTGATCAAGCCGCATCCTCAATAGTCAGGGTCCGGGCAATAGCCTGACTGGCCAGCGGGTGATTCCCCAAATCAGAACCCTGCCTTCTCTACCAATCCGGCGGCCCAGTCCGGAGAGGGCAGCATTTTCCGTACCAACCCGATGTTGGGCAGCCCAGGTTGAGACACCCCTGCCTGTCCACGTCTCAACGCAGGAATTTGCATCTGCCGGAGGCATCCCCAACAATCGGAATACCATCGACGACGAACTACAGTGAGGTGGCCAGATGTCCATCAGTCAAACGATCGAGGAAATTTCCCGGCGTATCGAACAAGCGATGCCCGAGAGCCTGCGCGAAGGCAAGCAGGAATTCGAGAAGGCGGTCCGCCAAGCCGTCAGCAGCGGTTTTTCCCGCATGGATCTGGTCACGCGTGAGGAGTTCGACATCCAGACACAGGTATTGGCACGCACTCGTGCCAAGCTCGAAGCGCTTGAGCAGCGTGTGGCCCAGCTGGAAAAACACCTGACCGAAGCAACAAAAGAAGACGATCCCGCCAGCTAGGGAAGCTCTGCACGACCCCACCGCTCAGGCCTGATCCGAGCCAGACCTGAGGTGTGCATCACATATCATCGCCACCGAGGCATACGGACATGCCCATCGCCAAAATCCACAGCCGGGCGCTGCTCGGTATCGAGGCCCCTGCGGTCACGGTCGAGGCGCACGTCGCCCCCGGCCTGCCAGCGTTCACGCTGGTCGGCCTGCCCGAAACCGCCGTGCGTGAATCGCGTGATCGTGTGCGAGCCGCCATCCTGTCCTCGGGTTTCGAATTCCCGCCACGCCGGTTGACGGTCAACCTCGCTCCCGCCGATCTGCCCAAGGAGAGCGCCCGGTTTGATCTCGCGATCGCCCTGGCGATCCTGGGAGCAACCGGGCAGCTCCCGGCGACAGCAAAAAAGCATCTGTCACGGATCGAATGCCTCGGTGAACTTTCACTCGATGGCTCACTGCGCTCCATCCGCGGCACCCTCTCGGCTGCGCGTGCCGCACGCGACGCCAAACGAGAACTACTGCTGCCGGCCTCTGCGCGTGCGGAGGCCGAACTCATCCCGAACGTCGATGGCCGTGCGCTGCATCACCTGGCCGAGGTGGTCAGCTACCTGGCCGGTGGCAGCGATCCCGAGCGGCTTCGACACCAGCCTCCTCTCCCGATTGATCCGGCCATCGATGGCGATCTCGCCGATGTGCGTGGCCAGCCACGTGCCAAGCGAGCGCTTGCCATCGCAGCGGCCGGCGGCCACAACCTGCTCTTGATCGGACCGCCAGGGAGTGGCAAGAGCATGCTTGCCCGACGGCTCGCCGGCATTCTGCCACCACTGACCGAACAGGAATCCCTGGCAGTGGCAGAAATAGCCACCGTCACGCCAGCCGGCTTTGACCCCGATGATTTCGGGCTACGCCCGTTCCGCAGCCCACATCACACGGCCTCGGCAGCGGCCCTGATCGGCGGAGGATCACAGCCCGGACCGGGCGAAATCTCGCTGGCTCATCACGGCACATTGTTCCTCGATGAACTGCCTGAATTCGACCGGCGAGTACTCGAGGCCTTGCGTGAGCCAATGGAAATGGGTTCGGTGATGATTTCCCGCGCCGCCCGCCAGGCGACCTTTCCGGCAGATTTCCAGCTGGTGGCGGCCATGAACCCATCGCCGCAGGGCAGCGAGATCCATTCGCATGCCGCCCAGCGCTATCGAGCCAAGGTCTCCGGCCCTCTACTCGATCGAATCGACATCCATCTCGAGGTCCCGCGCGTGCCGGCGGCTGACCTGGATCGCCCCGCGGCAACGGGTGAGGACAGCGCGACCATCCGGGCCCAGGTGATTGCAGCCAGGCAACGCATGTTGGCGCGACAGGGCGTGGTAAATGCGCGACTGGATGCACGTGGCCTGGCCGAACAGGTGCCGCTGGCAGCGGCAGAACGGAGCATGCTTAATCAGGCGATGGAAAAGCTGAAACTGTCGGGGCGGGCCCGGGAGCGGATACTGAAGCTGGCACGCAGCATCGCCGACTATGACGACCGCCCAGCGATTGATGCTGCCGTATTGGCCGAGGCGATCGGTTATCGAAATCTCGATCGATTGTTCGCTGCGAGCTAGGGAAGCTCTACACGAATCGATGGCGCCTCTGGCTGCCGGGTTTGTTTGCAATCAAGGCGCCGTCCCGAAGGTGGGCTCAGTGCCCGTCGAGGGGCGGCAACGCCGAGTGCGGGCAAACCCGCCAGCCCCTTTGGGCGGGCCGCCAAGGGCCCATCTGCGGTGTTGCAGTCCTTGTAAAGGACCACCGCCCTTCACGGCGGACTGCGCCTGGCATCTGGACCCTTGGCGGTCCCGCAGAGACACTATCGATTCGTG
>Ga0172382_10000153_pt1 | contig 118346 bp, 99 predicted proteins | sample Leawel138RmetaG_FD_122245 | JGI IMG/M metagenome (GOLD analysis project Ga0172382, IMG submission 122245) | Leachate microbial communities from a municipal landfill in Southern Ontario, Canada - Leachate well 138R metaG | ecosystem: Engineered > Solid waste > Landfill > Unclassified | place... | reverse complement strand
CATCAGGCTGCCGGCCAGCTTGTCGTGATCGTATTCGCTGCGGTTGCCGTTGCGCTTCACGATATGCGGCATCTTCAGGTCGATGCGCTCATAGGTGGTGAAGCGCTTGTCGCATTTTGCGCAGCGCCGGCGGCGGCGCACCACATCGCCTTCGTCATTTTCGCGTGTGTCGCTGACCTGAGTGTTGGGGTCACCGCAGAAAGGGCACTTCATGTCGGCAGGCCCTGGGCAGGGGGGCGTGAGGGGACAGTCCGGAACGTGAAACGGCAACCCGTTGCCGGGTTGCCGCACGATGGGGGAAGGGCGTGTGGCTTACCCGCCATACACCGGGAAACGGGCACACAGCGCAGCCACCTTGCCGCGAACCGTTTCCAGCACCTGCTCGTCCTGCGGGGCGTCAAGCACATCGGCGATCAGATGGGCGACCTGTTCGGCCTCGGCCTGGGTGAACCCCCGGGTGGTCATGGCCGGTGAACCGATGCGGATGCCGGAAGTGACGAAGGGTTTTTCCGGATCGTTCGGAATCGTGTTCTTGTTCACCGTGATGTGGGCACGGCCGAGGAGGGCTTCCGCCTCCTTGCCGGTAATCTGCTTGGCACGCAGATCCACCAGGAACACATGGCTTTCGGTGCGGCCGGAGACGATGCGCAGCCCGCGCTCGGTGAGCACCCGGGCCATCGCGCTTGCATTGTCGATGACCTGCTGCTGGTATTGCTTGAAGCCGGGCTCCAGTGCTTCCTTGAAGGCGACGGCCTTGGCCGCGATCACATGCATCAGCGGGCCACCCTGCAAACCGGGGAAGATCGCGGAGTTGAGCGCTTTCTCGTGCTCGGCCTTCATCAGGATGATGCCGCCACGCGGCCCGCGCAGGGTCTTGTGCGTGGTGGAAGTGACCACGTCGGCATGGGGCACCGGGTTCGGATACAGGCCTGCGGCGATCAGGCCGGCATAGTGCGCCATGTCCACCCAGAAGATCGCGCCGACTTCCTTCGCGATGCGGGCAAAGCGCTCGAAGTCGATGCGCAGCGAGTAGGCCGAGGCGCCGGCCACGATGATGCGCGGCTTGTGTTCGCGGGCCAGACGCTCCATCGCGTCGTAATCGATCTCTTCCTGGCTGTTCAGGCCATAGGCGACCACATTGAACCACTTGCCGGACATGTTCAGCGGCATGCCGTGCGTGAGGTGACCGCCTTCGGCCAGACTCATGCCCATGATGGTGTCGCCCGGCTTGGCGAAGGCCATCAGTACGGCCTGGTTGGCCTGGGAGCCGGAGTTGGGCTGTACGTTGGCGGCTTCCGCGCCAAACAGTTCCTTGATGCGGTCGATCGCGATCTGTTCGGCCTGATCGACATGCTCGCAGCCACCGTAGTAACGCTTGCCGGGGTAACCCTCGGCGTACTTGTTGGTGAGTTGGGAGCCCTGCGCTTCCATGACTGCGTGGGACACGTAGTTTTCGGAAGCGATCAGTTCGATGTGGTCTTCCTGGCGACGGTTTTCGGCCTGGATGGTGGCCCACAGTTCAGGATCGACCTTGGCGAGGGTATCTTGCGAAGAGAACATTTGGCGGATGTGCGACTGTTTGGGTAAAAACGGATATTAACACGCCAGCCCGCACTGGCACGCCCGCGCACGCACGCGACAGCAATGCCCGTGCGGTATGTGCGGGCGCCGCGCTTCAGGTGTTGGCCAGTTCGTCTCGGCTGCGGTCCAGGTGCTGCTGGTCGGCCCAGGTTTCGAGCTGCCATGCACCGTCGTGATGCCGTAACCAGTTCAGGGTGGCATTCGGGATCGGAAAGTCGCGCGGGGCTTCGAGGGCCTGGTCGGTGGCGATGCGCCGGATCATTTCGAGCACGCCACCATGCGCGACCAGCAGGATGCGCTGGCCGGCGTGCCGGTGCAGCACAGTGTCGATGAAACCGCCGATTCGTCGTTTGAAGACCAGCAGACTCTCTCCGCCGTCGGGCAGGGCGTAGTCGGGCTGGCGCTGTTTGAAGCGGAGGTACACCTCCGGGTAACGCTGTTCTGCCTCTTCGTAGGTCAGCCCTTGAAAGCAACCGTAGTGCCGCTCGCGCAGCGCCGGGGTGAGCTGCAGCGGCAGGGGGTGGCCGCGCAGCAGGGTGCGGGCGGTTTCCTGCGCGCGCTCAAGATCGCTGGAGTAGCAGGCATGAAACGACACGTTGGCGAGGCGTTCGGCGGTGGCCGCTGCCTGTGCCCGGCCGGTTGCGTTGAGGGGCACGTCCAGGTGCCCTTGCAGACGGCGCTCGGCGTTCCATGCCGTTTCGCCGTGGCGTATCAGGCACAGCCGGGTGGCAGGTGCGTGCCCGGCGCTGCCCGCCGGGGGGCTGTTCTTCTGTGTCAGTCCCATGAGCTGCCGCTCCCCCAGCCGCCGTCGTCGTTGCCGCCGGGCACTTCGATGCGAATGCTGTCCAGGTTCACCTCCACTGCCTTGTCCAGTCCGCCCGTGACCAACTGCGGGAAGGCGATCAACAGGCCGAGTACGATGACCTGAATGATGACGAAGGGAATGGAACCTCGGTAAATGTCGAGTGTGCGTATGCCTTCGATGCGCTTTCCGGTGACCCGGTCAACGAAGGCGCTGACCGGTGCGACGCTGCGCAGGTAGAACAGGGCGAAGCCGAATGGCGGCGTGAGGAAGGAGGTCTGCAGGTTGAGTGCCAGCATCACGCCAAACCAGATCAGGTTGATGCCCATGTTTTCGGCCACGGGAGCGAGCAGGGGCACCAGGATGAAGGCGATCTCGAAGAAATCGAGGAAGAAGCCGAGCATGAAGACCACCAGATTCACGAAGATCAGGAAGCCGATCTCGCCGCCGGGCAGCTTGTCGAACAGGTGCTCGACCCACTCCTTGCCGTCGATGGCGGTGAACGTGAAGCTGAAGATGGTCGAGCCGATCAGGATGAACATCACGAACACCGACAGGCGCGCGGTCGACTCCAGCGCCTGACGCAGCAGTGTGAAGCTCATGCGGCGCCGCAGAAGCGCCATCAGCAGGGCACCGCAGGCCCCCATGGCACCGCCTTCGGTGGGGGTGGCCACGCCCAGGAAGATGGTGCCAAGCACCAGGAAGATGAGCGCCAGCGGGGGGATCAGCACGAACACCACCCGCTCGGCGATCTTCGACAGCAGTCCCAACCTGAGCAGCCGGTTGGCGCCGGCCAGAAGCAGGGCGATTGCGGTGGTGAAGGTCAGGGCCATCACCACGGTTTCGTCGAACTTGGCAACGACTTCACGGCCCTCGAGAGCACTGAGCAGGCTGTCGTAGTAATGGCCGAAGACAAGCGCCAGTGCAGTCATCAGGAGGAATACCGCCAGCAGCGAACGCATGCCCGAGCTGCCGTCCGGCTCCCTGTACTGACGGGCTTCGGGGGGCAGGGCCGGCACCATGGACGGCCGGAAGATGGCCAGCGCGACGATGTACAGCGCATACATGCCGACCAGCATGAAGGCCGGCAGGAAGGCCCCCTTGTACATGTCGCCGACACTGCGGCCGAGTTGATCTGCCATCACGATCAACACCAGCGAAGGCGGAATGGCCTGGGCCAGGGTGCCCGAGGCGGTGATCACGCCGCAGGCCACCGGGCGGCTGTAGCCATAGCGCATCATCAGCGGCAGCGAGATGAGGCCCATGGAAATCACCGAAGCCGCCACCACGCCGGTGGTGGCGGCCAGCAGCGCGCCGACGAAGATCGCGGCCAGAGCCAGTCCGCCACGGACAGGTCCGAAAATCTGGCCAACCGTGTCGAGCAGATCTTCAGCCATGCCGCTGCGTTCGAGAATCAGGCCCATCAGCGTGAAGAAGGGGATCGCCAGCAGGGTCTCGTTCTGGATGATGCCGAACACGCGCAGGGGCAGGGCCTGGAACAGGGTGGCCGGCAGCAGGCCCAACTCAATCCCGATGAAACCGAAGAACAGGCCGCAGGCGGCCAAAGAGAAGGCGATCGGAAAACCGGACAACAGAAAGAAGAGGACGCAGCCGAACATGATCGGCGCGAGATTGGCGGACACGAATTCGATCATTTCTGAGCCTCGCCATGGTGGGGGGGCGTGCTGGTGGGGGCGGGCTTGGCCTTTTCTTCCTCGCCGCTGCCGATGAGCAGTGGGTCGGGGGCCTTGCCGGTGAGGAAACCGATGCGTTTGATCAACTCGGAGAGCGCCTGCAGGGCCAGCAGGCCGAAGCCCAGTGGAATCATTGCGTGTACCGGCCAGCGAATCAGTCCGCCCGCATTGTTGGACATTTCACCCGAAACATAGGCGCGCTCGACAATGGGCCAGGCGAAGCTGATCATGAAGTAGCACATGGGCAGCAGAAACAGCAGGATGCCCATGATGTCGATGTAGATGCGGGTGCGCCGCGTCAATTTGTTGGCCAGCACGTCGATGCGCACATGGGCGTTTTGCAGGAATACCCAGCCGGAGCCGCCCAGGAAGACCGCAGCATACAGATACCACTGGATCTCCAGAAAGGCATTGGAGCCGACGTTGAAGAACTTGCGCGCAATCGCGTTACCGGCGCTGATCACCACGGCCACCAGCACCAGCCAGATCAGGGACTGGCCTACGAAGCGGGTGAAGGCGTCTATCAGTCGGGAGGTCTTGAGCAGTATGTCCATTGGGGGGTGCCAGTGGCTGGCCGCGAAACAGGGCCCCATTGCCCGGGATGGGCAAGGTATTCGCGGCATTCAAAAAGGCCGCTCCATGCCTGACAAGGCGGGGAGCGGCCGGATCGTCAGAGGCCCGCAGGCGCCTGAATCAGAGTTTTTGTGCGGCCATGTACTGGTCGTAGCTCATGTCGGGCAGCTGGATGTACTGATACTGGTCGGCCATGAAGCGTTCATAGTCGGAGTACACCTTCTTCCAGTTCGGGTTCTTCTCCATCAGTTCGGCGTACACTTCGTTTTTCGCCTTGAAGGCGGCATCCATGATCTCGCGCGAGAAACGCTTGAGCTTGGCGCCTTCGGCGATGAGCTGCTTGAGGGCCACCGGGTTGCGCGCATCGTACATGGCCTGCATGTTCACATGAGCGTGCGAGGCGGCCTGGGTGACGATGGCCTTGTATTCGGCGGGCAGCGCGTTCCACTGCTTGTCGTTGATGAACAGGGAGACCTGGGCGCCGCCTTCCCACCAGCCGGGGTAGTAGTAGAACGGTGCAACCTTGTGGAAGCCGAGCTTCAGGTCGTCATAGGGGCCGACCCATTCGGTGGCATCGATGGTGCCGCGCTCGAGCGCCTGATACAGCTCGCTGCCCGGAATCAGTTGCGGTACGGCGCCCAGGCGCTCCAGCACCCGGCCGGCAAAGCCGCCGATGCGCATCTTCAGGCCGTTGAGGTCCGCGACCGAGTTGATTTCCTTGCGGTACCAGCCGCCCATCTGCGCGCCGGTGTTGCCGCAGGGGAAGTTCACCAGGTTGTACTGCGAGAAGAATTCGCGCATCAGCTTCATGCCGTTACCGTCGTACATCCAGGCGGTGATCGAGCGCGAGTTCATGCCAAAGGGAATGGCGGTGTCGATGGCGAAGGTTTCATCCTTGCCAAAGAAGTAGTAGCCGCAGGTGTGGCACAGGTCCACCGTGCCTTCCTGCACGGCGTCGACCACGCTGAACGGGGGCACCAGTTCGCCGGCAGCGTGCACCGAAATCTGGAACTTGCCGCCGGTGGCCTCCGACACCTGCTTGGCAAACACCTCGGCGCCGCCATAGATGGTGTCCAGCGACTTGGGGAAGCTGGAGGCCAGACGCCAGCGAATGCTTTCCTGGGCTTTGACGATGGCCGGTGCGCTGCCTGCGGCGAGGACGCCGGCCACGCCAGCGCCTTTCAAAAATTTGCGACGTTCCACAAGTATCTCCTTTGGTTGGGTGCTCGTTTTTGGCGTCCTGATTATAGGTTCTGCAAGGTTGCGGAAAACCCCGGAAAACCCTAACCGTCCGTGTTTTTGTTCAGCTGCCGGCCACGGTCATGCGCGCCAGGAGAATCGAACCGCAGCGCCGCGCACCGCGCGGCAGAGCGTCATTGCCGATCGCGACGATTTCCTGGAACATCTCGCGCAGATTGCCGGCAATGGTGATTTCCTCCACCGGATGGCTGATTTCACCCTTCTCCACCCAGAAGCCCGCAGCGCCACGCGAATAGTCGCCGGTGACCGGATTGACCCCGTGGCCCAGCAACTCGGTGACCACCAGACCACGGTGCATCCGGCGCAGCAGCGCGGCAAAGTCGTCGTCGCCGGATTCGACCACCAGATGATGGGCGCCCCCGGCGTTGGCCGTGGTGCGCATGCCGAGCTTGCGGGCCGAGTAGCTCGACAGGAAGTAACCCTGCAGCACGCCGCCGCTGACGATTTCCCGGTCATGGGTGGCCACGCCTTCGTCGTCGAACCAGGTGGCGCCAAAGGCTTTGGGCTGGTGGGGGCGTTCGGAGATGTTCACGATCGGGGACATCACCTGCTGCCCCAGGCTGTCGAGCAGGAACGAGGATTTGCGGTACAGGGCGCCCCCGCTGACCGCCTGGATCAGGTTGCCGATCAGTGAGCCCGCCACCGTGGTTTCAAACAGCACCGGTACCTCGCAGGTGGCGATCTTGCGTGCGCCCACCCGGGCCAGCGCACGTTCTCCGGCCTTGCGGCCAATGTGCTCGATGTCGTCGAGTTCGGCCGCATCGCGCCGCGAGTCGTACCAGAACTCGCGCTGCATCGCGTCGCCCTCTCCGGCAATCACCGAGCACGACACGCTGTGTCGCGAACTGGCGAAACCGCCGGTGAAACCCAGGCTGTTGGCGAGCACGAACTGCGATTCCTGACTGGATACGCTGGCCCCTTCGGAATTGCTGATCTGCGGGCTGACCGCATAGGCAGCCTGCTCGCAGCGGTGTGCCATCTCGATGGCCTCCTCCACGCTGGGGCGCCAGGGGTGATGCAGATCGAGATCGGGGCAGTCGCGTGCGAGCAGCGCCGCGTCCGGCAGGCCGGCGCAGGGGTCGGCCGCAGTGAAGCGGGCAATCGACAAGGCCGCATCGACGGCGGAGCGGATCGCTGCAGGGGAAAAATCCGAGGTGCTTGCATGGCCACGCTGCTGGCCGAGATACACCGTCACGCCCAGTCCCTTGTCACGGTTGTACTCGATGGTGTCGATTTCGCCGACGCGCACCGAAGCGGTCTGACCAAAGCCTTCGGAGACGTCCACCTCGCAGGCCGACGCGCCCCGCTGACTGGCATGGTCGAGCGCGGAGCGGGCAATCTCGCGCAACTGGTCGGAAGAAAACGAGAAACCTTTGGAAGACATGGGCAGGGTGATTCCGGACAAAAGGCTATAATCTTAACCCGAACCCGAACCCCTGGACGCGATGATTCACGATACCGACCCCCACGACGGCGAAGCGGAAGAATACCGTGGCCCGAGCAAGAGCAGCCTGAAGCGCGAGATGCATGCCTTGCAGGCGCTTGGCGAGGCCCTGGTGGCGCTGTCGCCCGAACGGCTGAACAAGGTGCCGATGCCCGATAACCTGCGCGCCGCCGTGCGCGAGGCACAGCGCATCACCAAGCATGGCGCCGTGCGTCGGCAGCTGCAATACATCGGCAAGCTGATGCGCCATGTCGATCCGGCGCCGATACAGGCCAAGCTCGATGCTTTCAACGGTGTTTCCCGGGCTGCGGTGGCGCGCCATCACCGGCTCGAACGCCTGCGCGACGACTTCCTGGTCGATGAGCAGGTGCTGGGCCGGATTGCGGAGGAATGGCCGCAGGCCGATCTGCAGCACCTGCGGGTGCTGCGGCGCAATGCGATCAGGGAGCGCGAACAGGAGAAACCCCCCAGGGCGTATCGTGAGCTGTTCCGCATCCTGCGCGAGCTTGACGAGCAGGCCACCGAAGCGCGTGAGCCGGAGCCGGTATTGTCCGAAAATGCGCAGTCCGGGCATGATTTCCTGCAAGACGACTTGATGGAGCCTCCCACGCATGACTGACCGTATTGCCAATACCGCAGCCTCTGATGTGTGCCCTGAAGGGTGTCGCATCGGGCTGGTTTCGATCAGTGACCGGGCGTCCGAAGGGACGTATGAGGATCAGGGCATTCCCGCGCTGAAGGACTGGCTGGCGAGCGCCCTGAGCAGCCCATGGGTGGCCGTGGAACGCCTGATTCCCGATGACCGGGCGAGCATCGAGGCCACCCTCACCGAACTGGCCGACCGTGAAGGCTGTGCGTTGATTCTCACTACCGGCGGCACCGGGCCGGCGCCGCGCGATGTGACGCCCGAGGCCACGCTGGCAGTGGCAGACAAGGAAATGCCCGGTTTCGGGGAAGAAATGCGGCGCATCAGCCTGAACTTCGTGCCGACCGCGATCCTGTCGCGTCAGGTTGCCGTGGTGCGCGGACGCAGCCTGATCGTGAATCTCCCCGGCCAGCCCAAGTCGATTCGTGAAACGCTGGAAGGGGTGCGGGCGGCGGATGGCTCGGTTACCCATGTTGGCATCTTTGCCGCGATTCCCTATTGCATTGACCTGATCGGCGGGCCGTACATCGAAACCGATGACGCCGTGATCAAGGCGTTCAGGCCCAAGCACGCACTGCGCCCCAAGGCCTGAACGCCTCCCCGGCACGCTTCCGGCGGGTCATTTGGGCACGATGGGAATGACCTTGCCCTTGAACTGCCCGGCTGCCGGTGTGGCGAGCTGGCGGCGGCGTTCCAGCTCCCGCCACCACGCACGCACGCCCAGCAGGGCCGCGAGCACCAGGGTGTAGATCAGCGGCATCAGCCAGTCGGCTTTGACCAGCCACCAGAAATGCAGCACGGCCAGCATCGCGATTGCGTATACCGAGCGATGCAGGGCCTGCCAGCGCCGTCCGCCCAGGCGGCGCATGGCGCCCTGGGTGGACGTCAGTGCGAGTGGCACCATCAGTACGAGCGCGGCGAAACCCACCGTGATGAACGGGCGGTCGAGAATGTCGCGCGCAATCGCCTGGAGGTCGAAGAACTGATCGAGCCAGAGGTAGGTCACGAAGTGGCCGAACGCATAGGCAAAACTGAACAGGCCGAGCATGCGCCGCAGCCGGATCAGCCAGTGCAGCCCGGTGAGCCGGCGCAGCGGGGTGACGGCCAGCGTGATGAGCAGCAGTCGCAGCGCCCATTCGCCGCTTGAGCGGGTCAGGGTTTCCACCGGGTTTGCGCCCAGGCTGCCCTGTTGCCAGCCAAGTGCCAGCAGCAGGGCGGGCAGCAGGCAGGCGGCAAAGACAGCCAGACGGATCAGGCGCAGCTGGCCGGGGGTGGGGTTGAAATGCATGTCGGGCAAAAATCCTTTTGGTGTTCGGGTGGCTGCAATTCGGCGTGCTTCAATAGTGGCGCTTGAGATCCATGCCCGCGTACAGGCCGGCCACCTCGTCGGCGTAACCGTTGAACATCAGGGTCGGGCGCTTGCGCAATTCGCCAATGCGCCGCTCGCTGGCCTGGCTCCAGCGCGGGTGACGCACGTCGGGGTTCACGTTTGAGTAAAAACCATATTCATGGGGCGAGGAGCGGTTCCAGGCGGTCATCGGCTGCTGTTCGGTGAGCCGGAGGGTGACCAGTGACTTGGCGCTCTTGAAGCCATATTTCCAGGGCACGACCAGGCGCACGGGCGCGCCATTCTGATTTTCCAGCGGCTCGCCGTACAGTCCGAAGGTGAGCAGCGTGAGCGGATGGCGGGCTTCGTCCAGCCGCAGCCCCTCGGTGTACGGCCAGTGCAGCACGCCACGGCGCAGCATGATGCGCTCGTCGTAATGGGTAACGAATTCGACGTAGCGGGCGCTGCCCTGGGGTTCGACCCGGTCGAGCAACGCTGCCAGCGGGAATCCCATCCACGGAATCACCATCGACCAGCCTTCCACGCAGCGCATGCGATAGATGCGTTCCTCCATGGTGCCGAGTTTGCGCAGGTCGTCGAGGTCGAATACGCCGGGTTTGTTGACCAGGCCCTCAACCTTCACCGTCCAGGGGCGGGTGGACATCTTGCCCGCATTCTTCGCCGGATCGTCCTTGCCGGTGCCGAATTCATAGAAGTTGTTATAGGTGAGAATGGCTTCCCGGTCGGTGAGCGCTTCTTCGGTGCTGTACGGGCTGCGTGGCAGGCTGCTTGCCCGGGCGAAGGCCGGGAGCCCCGCATACAGGGCCGCACCCGCAGCCAGGGTGAGTCCTGCGTCGCGGATGAAGCGTCGTCTGTCGAGGAAGATCGAGTGCGGGGTGATTTCGGACGGGAGGATGTTGGCCGGGCGTCTTATGAGCATGATCTGATCCGGTGGCTGCAGTTTCTGGGGGAGAGGTGACTTCTGTACATTGCAGAAATGTCCACTGTGACGCTCAGACACCCGTGGTGTCCGGATGGTTGCAAATCGTGGCGATGCCCTGTTTCTATCGGTTGAATCGGTTAAACTCGACCGTCCAAATCGATCAATACAACATTATCAAGAGTAGATCCATGTCCGCTTCGGTGAAAATCCATATCGACGATGTCCGCATCCAGGAAATCAAGGAACTGATTCCGCCAGCCCATGTGCTGCGCGAGTTTCCGGCCACTGCCAAGGCTGCCGAGACGGCTTTTCAGGCACGTCAGGGGATTCACCGCATTCTGTTTGGCGCGGACGACCGCCTGCTGGTGGTGATCGGGCCATGCTCCATCCACGACATCGATGCGGCGCTGGAGTATGCGAACAAGCTCAAGGTGGAGGCCGACCGGCTGAAGGACGACCTGTTGATCGTGATGCGGGTGTATTTCGAAAAACCGCGTACCACCGTGGGCTGGAAGGGGTTGATCAATGACCCCTATCTGGACAACAGCTTCCGGATCAATGAAGGGGTCCGGCTGGCGCGCAAGCTGCTGTGGGAAATCAACGAACTGGGTCTGCCTGCCGGCACCGAGTTTCTGGACATGATCACGCCGCAGTACATTGCCGACCTGATTGCCTGGGGGGCCATCGGCGCGCGCACCACAGAAAGCCAGGTGCACCGTGAGCTGGCATCCGGCCTGTCGTGCCCGGTGGGTTTCAAGAATGGCACGGACGGCAATGTGCGCATTGCGGTCGATGCGATCAAGGCGGCGCAGTCGCCGCATCACTTCCTGTCGGTGACCAAGGCGGGCCATTCGGCCATCGTGACCACACGCGGCAATGAGGACTGCCATGTCATCCTGCGCGGTGGCAGCCAGTCCACCAACTACGATGCGGCCAGCGTCGACATGGCGTGCAAGGAGATGGCGACCTCGGGTGTGCCGGGCAAGGTGATGGTCGACTTTTCCCACGCCAACAGCCGTAAGCAGCACAAGTTGCAGGTCGAGGTGGCGCGCGATGTGGCCAGCCAGATGGCGGCGGGCGAGGAGCGCATCATCGGCGTGATGGTCGAGTCCCACCTGAAGGAAGGCCGTCAGGATTTGGTGCCGGGCAAGGATCTGGAGTACGGCAAGAGCATCACCGATGCCTGCATTGGCTGGGAAGATTCGCTGACTGTGCTCGAAGTGCTCGCCGAAGGTGTGCGCAACCGCCGGATCAAGCGCGCGCAGTACGAATGATCTTTCTGACGGCCGGCGGGCCGTCAGAAAGATCATCCACTGCGACTGCGACAGCTTCTATGCCTCCATCGAGGTGCGTGACCGCCCCGAGTTGCGGGGGCGTCCGGTGGCGGTGGGGGGCGCTCCGTCGGGGCGTGGGGTGATTGCCACCTGCAGTTACGAGGCGCGCGCCTTTGGCGTGCGTTCGGCGATGTCCAGCGCGCATGCAATGCGCCTGTGTCCCGATCTGGTGCTGCTGAAACCGGATTTCGAGCGCTACCGCGCGGCGTCACGGCAGATCCTCGAGATTTATCGCGACTACACGCCGCTGGTCGAACCACTGTCGCTCGATGAGGCCTATCTGGATGTGACGGGCGTCGAGCGCTGCTCAGGCAGTGCCACCCTGATGGCCACCGAAATCCGTGCGCGCATTCACCGTGAGGTCGGTATCACCGCCTCGGCCGGCATTGCGCCGAACAAGTTCATTGCCAAGGTGGCGAGCGACTGGAACAAGCCCAACGGTCAGCATGTGGTGCCACCGGCCCAGGTGGATGCCTTTGTCGCAGCCCTGCCGGTGAAGCGGCTGTTCGGCGTGGGCAAGGTGACGGCCGAGCGACTGGCTGCCCTCGGGGTGGACACCTGTGGCGATCTGCGCGCCTTGCACGAGGCCGCACTGGTGGGCCATTTCGGCAGCTTCGGGGCCAGCCTGTACCGCCTGTGTCGTGGCATCGACGAGCGCCCGGTGGTGCCGGACCGGCCGCGCAAGTCCCTGTCGGTGGAAACCACCTACCAGCGCGATTTGCTCGACCTTGCAGCCTGTCATTCGGCGTTGCCGGCACTGCTCGAGGAGTTCTCCACGCGGCTGGCCCGCGCCCGCCTGCCGGGGCCGTTGCACAAGGCGTTCGTGAAGATACGCTTCGCCGATTTTTCCCGCACCACGGCCGAGTGTGTGGCCGAGGCTCCGGACAGGGCCGTATGGATGCGTTTGCTCGACGAGGCCTGGGCGCGCAGCTGTCAGCCTGTGCGCTTGCTGGGCGTGGGCGTGCGTTTCAACCAGCCGGAGGCCCCGCTGGCCGGCCAGCTCACCCTCTTCGAGGCGTTGGGGCCGGATTGAGCCGCGTCAGGCGTTCTTGCGTTTCTGCCACAGTACGTCGCCCCGGCCGGCGCTGCGGTTGAGCACCCGGCCGAGCACGAAGAGCAGGTCGGAGAGCCGGTTCAGGTACTGGCGCGGTGCATCGTTCACCGCCTCTTCCAGCGCCAGCGCGACCAGCGAGCGTTCCGCGCGCCGGCATACGGTGCGGGCGTGGTGGGTGATCGCGGCGGCACGGGTGCCACCGGGCAGGATGAAGTCCTTCAGGGGTTCGAGGGGTTCGTTGAAGCGATCCAGTTCGTTCTCGAGATGGGTCACCTGTTTGTCGGTGATCATGCTCATGCCTGGAATGCACACTTCGCCTCCCAGATCGAACAGATCGTGCTGTACATCGGTGAGCAGGGCGCGTACCTCGTCGGGCAGGGTTTCGGCCAGCAGGAGGCCGACGATCGCGTTCAGTTCGTCAACCTCGCCCAGTGCATGAATGCGCAGGCTGTTCTTGGACACGCGCTTGCCATCGCCCAGGCCGGTGGTGCCCGCATCTCCTGTGCGGGTGTAGATCTTGGACAGTCGGTTTCCCATGGTCTCCTCGTTGCAGTCAGGTTGACGTGAACGTCAACTATAGAGTCAAACCCGAACATTCGCCAAGCGTGCCGATGAGGCATGTCTTTCGGCCGGTGAGGCGAGTTTGGCGAGTTTTGCGGCGCATTGCGCTGGAAGCGCTCATGTTAAACTTCAACATTCAGCCTGCGCTTCAGGCTCATTGCCCGATTACACGCCAACGAACATGAAATCCTCCGAAATCCGAGACAAGTTCCTCAAGTTCTTTGAATCCAAGGGACACCAGATCGTCGCTTCGTCGTCGCTGGTGCCGCACGACGACCCGACGCTGTTGTTTACCAATGCCGGGATGAACCAGTTCAAGGATGTGTTCCTCGGTTTCGACAAACGGCCCTACAGCCGTGCCACCTCCGCGCAAAAGTGCGTGCGCGCCGGGGGCAAGCACAACGACCTCGAGAATGTCGGCTACACCGCCCGTCATCACACCTTCTTCGAGATGCTGGGCAATTTCAGCTTCGGCGATTACTTCAAGCGCGAAGCCATCGCCAGCGCCTGGGAACTGCTCACCCAGGTGTATCGCCTGCCGGTCGACCGCCTGTGGGTGACGGTGTATGCAGAAGATGACGAGGCCTACACCATCTGGACGCAGGAAGTTGGCGTGGCGCCGGATCGGGTGATCCGCATCGGCGACAACAAGGGTGCCCGCTACGCTTCCGACAATTTCTGGATGATGGGCGATACCGGCCCCTGTGGTCCCTGCACCGAGATTTTCTATGATCACGGCGAAGGCATCTGGGGCGGGCCTCCGGGCAGCCCCGAAGAGGACGGCGACCGTTACATCGAGATCTGGAACAACGTGTTCATGCAGTACAACCGCGACGAGGCGGGGGTCATGCATCCGTTGCCCAAGCCCAGTGTGGATACCGGCATGGGGCTTGAGCGCATCTCGGCAGTGCTGCAGGGCGTGCACAGCAACTACGAGATCGACCTGTTCCAGAGCCTGATCAAGGCTGCGGCCCGCGAGACTTCGGACGCTGACATGGCGTCGCCGTCGCTGAAGGTGCTGGCCGACCACATCCGCGCCTGCACCTTCCTGATTGCCGACGGGGTGATTCCGGGCAACGAGGGGCGGGGCTATGTGTTGCGCCGCATCATCCGCCGGGCGATCCGCCATGGCTACAAGCTGGGTGCGCGCGCGGCTTTCTTCCATCGCATGGTGCCCGACCTGGTGGCCGAAATGGGCGCGGCCTATCCCGAGCTCAAGGCCGGAGAGCGTCGCATTGCCGATGTACTGCGGCAGGAAGAAGAGCGCTTTTTCGCCACCATCGAGCATGGCATGGCGATCGTGGAAAGCGAGCTGGAGGCGATGCTGGCCACTGACAGCAAGGTGTTCAATGGCGATACCGCGTTCAAGCTGCACGATACCTACGGTTTCCCGCTGGACCTGACGGCTGACATCTGCCGCGAGCGTGGCGTGAGTGTCGATGCGCATGCCTTCGATGCGGCAATGGCGCGCCAGAAGGCGCAGGCCCGTGCAGCCGGCAAGTTCCGCATGACGGTGAATCTGGAGTACGAAGGGCAGGAAACCGATTTTGCCGGTTACGAACAGCTGGAAACCTCCGGGCGGGTGCTGGCGCTGTATCGCGACGGTGTGCAGGTGAATGAGCTGCAGGAAGGCGAAATGGGCGTAGCCGTGCTGGACCGCACGCCGTTCTATGCCGAGTCGGGCGGTCAGGTCGGCGACTGCGGTGAGCTGCGTGGCGGCGGGGGCATTTTTGCGGTGGAGGACACCCAGAAGATCCAGGCGACCGTCTTCGGCCATCATGGCGTGGTGAAGACCGGTCGGCTGGTGGTGGGGCAGAGCGTGGCGGCGCGGGTGGATGCCGGGGCGCGTGCGGCAACTGCACGCAACCACTCGGTCACTCACCTGATGCACAAAGCCCTGCGCGAAGTGCTTGGCGCACATGTGCAGCAGAAGGGCTCACAGGTCGATCCGTCCAAGACCCGTTTCGACTTTGCCCACAATGCCTCGCTCACCGCCGAAGAAATTCGCGAGGTCGAGGAAATCGTCAATGCCGAGATTCTTGCCAACAGTGCCACCGATGCCAGCGTGATGGCGCTGGAGGAGGCACAGCGTTCCGGCGCAATGATGCTGTTCGGCGAGAAGTATGGCGACGAGGTGCGGGTGCTGACCATCGGCAGTTCCAAGGAATTGTGTGGCGGTACCCATGTGGCGCGTACCGGGGACATTGGCCTGTTCAAGATCGTGATGGAAAGCGGCGTGGCCGCTGGCGTGCGTCGTGTGGAAGCGGTGACCGGGGAGAACGCGCTGCGCTATGCCCAGGAGCAGGAGCGCCGGGTGCAGGGCATGTCCGCCTTGCTCAAGGTCCAGCCGGATGAGGTGGCCGAGCGGGTGGCCGGCATTCTCGACAATGTGCGGTCGCTGGAAAAGGAAATCGCCCGCCTGAAGAGCAAGCTGGCCGCCAGCCAGGGCGACGATCTGGCCGCGCAGGCGGTGGAGGTGAAGGGCGCCAGGGTGCTGGCGGCTGCGCTCGACGGCGCGGATGTGGCCACGTTGCGCGAGACCATGGACAAGCTGAAGGACAAGCTCAAGTCGGCCGCGATCGTGCTTGCTTCGGTGAAGGACGGCAAGGTCAGCCTGATTGCGGGGGTCACCAGCGATCTCACCGGCAAGGTCAAGGCCGGTGAGCTGGTGAATTCGGTCGCGCAGCAGGTCGGTGGCAAGGGTGGGGGGCGTCCCGACATGGCACAGGCCGGCGGCACCGATCCGTCCGGGCTGGACGCGGCACTGGCCGGTGTGGCCGAGTGGGTGCAGGCACGTCTCTGAGGTCCGGCGGCGGGTCACGTTCATCCTGAGCGTGACACAAGCAAACCAAAGACAAGGGGGCGCAGCGAGCGCCCCCTTGTGCTGTCAGAAGGGCAGGGTTGCTCCGGGCCAGACGGTATTCAGGGCGGTGCGAAAGTCCGACTGGATGCGGCTCAGTGCCGCCTCGTTGTCGGCTTCAAAGCGCAGCACCACGACCGGGGTGGTGTTGGAGGCGCGGGCCAGGCCAAAGCCGTCGGTGTACTCCACGCGCACGCCGTCCAGGGTGATGATGTCTTCCGCACCGCTGAAGCGGGCCTGCTCGCGCAGTCGGCGTACCAGTTCGAAAGGTTCGCCTTCGTTCATCTGGATGTTCAGCTCGGGGGTGCTGACGGCATCCGGTAGCGCATTCAGCACGGACGACGCATCGGGGTGAGTGGACAGGATTTCCAGCAGACGGGCGCCCGAGTACAAGCCGTCATCAAAACCGTACCAACGCTCCTTGAAGAACATGTGGCCGCTCATCTCGCCGGCCAGCGGCGCGCCGGTTTCCTTGAGCTTGGCCTTCACCAGCGCATGGCCGGTGTTCCACATCGTGGGCGTACCGCCATGCTGGCGTACCCAGCGGGCGAGGTTGCGGCTGCATTTCACGTCGTAGATGATTTCGCCGCCCGGCACACGCGACAGCACGTCCTGTGCGAACAGCATCAGCTGGCGGTCTGGGTAGATGATCTGCCCTTCCTTGGTGACCACGCCCAGGCGGTCGCCGTCACCGTCGAAGGCCAGCCCGAGTTCGGCGTCGGTGGCTTGCAGGGTACGGATGACGTCCTGCAGGTTTTCCGGTTTGGAGGGGTCCGGATGGTGGTTCGGGAAGTTGCCGTCCACCTCGCAGAACAGTTCGACGACTTCGCAGCCCAGCCTGCGGAACAACTCGGGGGCAATGCCACCAGCCACGCCGTTGCCGCAGTCGACCACGATCTTCATGGGACGGGCGAGGCGGATGTCTTCGATCACCCGCTCGATGTAAGCCGCAGTGACGTCGGCGCTGCGCAGCGCGCCCTGCCCGGTGGACAGTTCTCCGTCGAGGATGCGCTGGCGCAGGGCCTGGATCTGCGCCCCGTGCAGGGTTTCCCCGCCGAGGACCATCTTCAGTCCGTTGTAGTCCGGGGGGTTGTGACTGCCGGTCACGCTCACGCAGGAGTCGGTGCCCAGATAGTGCGCGGCAAAGTACGTGAGTGGAGTGGGCACGCAGCCAATGTCGACCACATCGAGGCCTGCGGCACGAATGCCGTCGGCCAGGGCGCCTGCCAGCGCCGGACCGGACAGACGGCCATCCCGGCCGATGGCGATTTCACGCTGCCCGCGTGCCAGGGCTTCCGAGCCCAGGGCGTGGCCAATTGCGCGGACCGAATCGACGGTCAGTGTGCGATCCACGATGCCACGAATGTCGTAGGCCTTGAAGATCTCGGGTGCGGGGGGAGCATACGGCGTGTTGGTCATGTTGTCCGGTGAAGTGGGCAAAGCGCACATTATCCCAGAAGGAGCAGGCCCGGATGCAGCCTGCGCCGTGGCGGACAGGCCGGTCATGACATTCAAATGTATCCGCGTGTTGCTCGGGCCGGAGGGAGGGCATGAAAAAGGGGCCGATCGGAGGCCCCCTTGAAGATCGGTGCGCGCGTTTCTCAGTGATGCCCTTTGGGGCGTTCGCCGGTGAACACGTAGTGCGCACTGCAGTAAGGACAGACGGCCTCGCCTTCCTTCAGTACATCCAGAAAGACCCTGGGGTGTTGTGCCCACAGCGGGGCACCCGGACGCGGGCAGGCCAGGGGCAGGTCGGCAGCGCTGACCTCGATCGGCGCTTGCTTGTTGTTCGCGCTTGGCATGAGAACCTCAGATGCAGGTCAGCCAGTGCGCGTATTCAGGGGCACGGCCGTTGACGATGTCGAAGAAGCGGGACTGGATCTTCTCGGTGACCGGGCCACGCCGGCCTTCGCCAATCACGCGGTTGTCGAGTTCGCGGATGGGGGTGACTTCGGCCGCCGTGCCGGTGAAGAAGGCTTCGTCCGCAATGTAGATGTCGTCGCGGGTCAGTCGGCGGGACTGCACTTCCAGCCCGAATTCGCGCGCCACGGTGATGACCGAGTCACGGGTGATGCCGGTCAGGGCCGAAGCGATCTCGGGCTCGTAGATCTTGCCATCCTTGATCACGAACAGGTTCTCGCCGGCGCCTTCGGCCACGAAACCCTGGGTGTCGAGCAGCAGGGCCTCATCGTAACCGTCCTGCGTGGCTTCCAGATTGGCAAGAATGGAGTTGGCATAGGTGCTGGCCAGCTTGGCACGCGGCATGGTGACGTTCACATGGTGACGCGCAAACGACGAGGTCTTCACCCGGATGCCGCGCTCCAGGCCGTCCTCGCCCAGGTAGGCACCCCAGGGCCAGGCGGCAATGGCCACATGCACCGTGGCGCCCCGGGTGGAGATGCCCATCTTTTCCGAGCCGTAGAAGGCAATCGGGCGCAGATAGCAGGATTCCAGCTTGTTGGCGCGCACCACTTCGAGCTGTGCGGCCATCAGTTCATCCCGCGAGTAGGGGATGTCCATCATGTAGATCTTGCCGGAGTTGAGCAAGCGCTGGGTGTGCTCGGCGAGCCGGAAGATGGCCGTGCCCTTGACGGTGTTGTAAGCCCGTACGCCCTCGAATACGGAGAGGCCGTAGTGGAGCGAATGGGACAGCACGTGCGTGGTCGCATCGCGCCATGGAACGAGTTTGCCGTCGTACCAGATGAAACCGTCGCGGTCAGCCATGGACATGAAAGGAATCTCCTGCAATGAGCTCTGAGGGTCGGCATATTGTGCCGATGAACCGTAAATTCTAGCGCAAACTCGGGAATTCGTATGCGGCCTGCGATGTGCTCAAAAAGAAAAAGGGCGGTCATGGAAGATGACCGCCCTTGAACTGCGTGCTTGCTCCGGGGTTACCAGAGTTTTTCCATGGCTTTCAGTACGCAGCGGCGGCTGAGTTGACCGACCAGACGGCTGTCGTTGACCACCGGATAGCAGCGGAACGGCTGGGCCAGGAAAAGCTCTACGGCCTTCATCAGGGAGTCGTCCGTCTGAAGGCTGATCACTGAGCGGGTCATCACGTCCTCGACACGACCGCCCTGATCCTCGTAATAGGACGCGCTGAGCGAGGCCTTCATGCAGTCTTTTTCGGACAGGAAGCCGATTACCCGGCCGGCGGTGTCGATCACCGGGGCACCGGTCAGTTCGTGCTGGATGAGTTTGTGAATGGCCTTCAGTACCGGCGTGTCCGGGGTGAAGGCAAGGGTGTCTCCGACCATGTAGTCCCTGACCAGCAGGGACTCCAGCATGGCTTTTGTCTTCATGTTTGATTCCTTTCAGCTTCGAGTCTTTCGGCTTCGAGTCTGGCTGCTTCCATTTTGGCCCGACGCTTCGGGCAGGGGTTTTCGCAGCCACCGTCACATTCCAGACCGATCTTGCCCAGTCCGCCGCAACTGCCGGCAATCGGCTTGCGTCCGGCAATCACGCCGATGGCCATGCCGGCCACAACCAGGCCGACGATGACGAAGGTGAGGAGGAAAGTGGACAGGGTCATGACGTTCTCCTTTGAAATACGGCGCCGCATTGCCGGATCGTCCGGAAACGCGGCGCCTGTTCGTCAGCCGCCGAAGTCGTCGAGCATGATGTTCTCGCGTTCGACGCCCAGATCCAGCAGCATCTGGATGACTGCGGCGTTCATCATCGGAGGTCCGCACATGTAGAACTCGCAGTCTTCCGGTGCCGGATGGTTCTTCAGGTAGTTCTCGTACAGCACGTTGTGGATGAAGCCGGTGTAGCCGGTCCAGTTGTCTTCCGGCAACGGGTCGGACAGCGCCAGATGCCACTTGAAGTTCGGGTTGTCTTCCTGAAGCTTGTCGAACTCTTCGACGTAGAAGGCTTCGCGCATCGAGCGGGCACCGTACCAGAAGGTGATCTTGCGCTTGCTGCTCAGGCGCTTGAGCTGGTCGAAGATGTGCGAACGCATCGGGGCCATGCCCGCGCCCCCGCCAATGAACACCATCTCGTTGTCGGTGTCGCGTGCGAAAAACTCGCCGAACGGGCCATACACCGTGACCTTGTCGCCCGGCTTCAGGTTGAACACCCAACTGGACATCTTTCCCGGCGGAATGTCGTCACGACCCGGCGGGGGCGAGGCGACGCGGATGTTGAACTTTACGACCCCTTTCTCTTCCGGGTAGTTCGCCATGGAGTACGCGCGGATAGTGGTTTCCTCCACCTTCGACACGAAGCGCCACATGTTGAACTTGTCCCAGTCGCCGCGATACTCGTCCTGGATGTCGAAGTCCTTGTAGTTCACAACATGCGGCGGGCATTCGAGCTGCACGTAACCGCCGGCGCGGAAGTCGACGTTCTCGCCTTCGGGCAGGCGCAGGGTGAGTTCCTTGATGAAGGTGGCCACGTTGGGGTTGGACTCCACCGTGCATTCCCACTTCTTCACGCCGAACACTTCCTCGGGCACTTCGACCTTCATGTCCTGCTTGACGGCCGTCTGGCAGGACAGACGCCAGCCTTCCCGGGCGTCGCGTTTGGTGAAGTGCGACTCTTCGGTGGGCAGCATGGAGCCGCCGCCTTCGAATACCTTGCACTTGCACTGGGCGCAGGTGCCGCCGCCACCGCAGGCCGAGGGCAGGAACAGCCCGTTCTCGGCCAGGGTCTGCAGCAGCTTGCCGCCAGCCGGAACGGTGATCTTCTTCTCGCCGTTGACATCGATGGTCACGTCGCCGCTGGCGACCAGTTTGGAACGGGCAATCAGGATGACCACCGCCAGCGTGACGACGGTGACGGTGAACATGCCGATGCCAAGTATGATTTCTGCGTTCATCTTGTCATTGCCTCCTTACAGCTGCACGCCAGAGAAGGACATGAAGCCGAGCGACATCAGACCGATGGTGATGAAGGTGATGCCCAGACCCTGCAAGCCATCCGGCACGTCGCTGTACTTGAGCTTTTCACGGATGCCGGCCAGCAGCGCAATGGCCAGCGCCCACGAAAAACCGGAACCCACGCCATACACCACGCTTTCCGACAGGTTGTAGTCGCGTTCGACCATGAACAGGGTACCGCCCAGAATGGCGCAGTTCACCGTGATCAGCGGCAGGAACACGCCCAGCGCGTTGTAGAGGCTGGGGACATACTTGTCGAGCAGCATTTCCAGAATCTGCACCAGTGCGGCAATCACGCCGATGTAGGAGAGCAGACCGAGGAAGGACAGATCCACGTCGGGCAGACCGGCCCAGTGCAGCGCGCCTTCGCGCAGCAGCAGCGAGTAGATCAGGTAGTTCACCGGTACGGTGATGGTTTGCACCACGACCACGGCGATACCCAGACCGATGGCGGTTTCGACCTTCTTGGAGATGGCGATGAAGGTGCACATCCCCAGGAAGAAGGACAGTGCCATGTTCTCGATGAACACGGCCCGCACGAAAAGACTGAGGTAGTGTTCCATATCAGTAGGCCTCCTTTTCGCTCACTTGCGGTGCCATGCGGAACGAGGGTTGCTCAACCTGTTCGGTTTTCCAGACGCGCAGCGCCCAGATGATCAGGCCAATCAGGAAGAAGGCCGACGGCGGCAGCAGCAGCATGCCGTTGGGCACATACCAGCCACCATCCTTGACCAGCGGCAGGATTTCGATACCGAGCAGCTTGCCGGCACCGAACAGTTCGCGCACGATGCCGAGCACGATGAGCATTGCAGAGTAGCCGAGACCATTGCCGATGCCGTCGAGGAAGGACATCACCGGCGGGTTCTGCATGGCGAAGGCTTCGGCACGACCCATCACGATACAGTTGGTGATGATCAGCCCCACGAACACTGACAGTTGCTTGGCCAGGGAGTAGGCGAAGGCCTTCAGGACCTGGTCGACCAGGATCACCAGCGAAGCGATGATCACCATCTGCACGATCATGCGGATGGAGCCCGGAATCTGCGCCCGGATCATCGAAATGAACAGGCTGGAGAAGCCGGTCACCAGGGTCAGCGCCACCGACATGACCAGAGCGGTCTTGAGGTTGGAGGTGACCGCCAGTGCCGAGCAGATTCCCAGGATCTGCAGACCGATCGGGTTGTTGGAAAAGATCGGATTGAAGAGGACTTCTTTTACAGTAGGCTTGGACATGCTCAGACCCCCTGGTTACGCAGTTTGGCGAAGTAGGGGCCGAAACCCTGTTCGCCAAGCCAGAATTGCAGCAGTCGATCCACACCCTGGCTGGTCAGCGTGGCGCCGGCCAGGCCGTCGATCTGGTGGATCGCATTCGGGCTGGATGCATCGACGTTGCCCTTGATGACCTGAATGGCCGTGGCGCCGCTTGCGTCGAACAGTTGCTTGCCCGGCCACAGGCCACGCCAGTTCGGGTTGTCGATCTCGCCCCCCAGGCCCGGTGTTTCGGCGTGCTGGTAGAAGCCCAGGCCGACCACGGTGTTCAGGTCCGGCTTGATGGCCAGAAAACCGTGCAGCGTGGACCACAGCGCATAGCCGCGCACCGGCAGGATCAGGGCTTCGAGTTGACCGTCACGCTCGTACATGTACACCGTGGTGAACTGCTCGCGACGCTTGATCGAGGCCACATCTTCGGCCCCGCGCAGCGCGCGGGAGGTGGAGGGGTCCTTTGCCGCCTTGAGCGGGTCGAATGTGACCGGATCGATCGAATCGACATACTCGCCGGTGCTCAGGTCAACCACGCGTGCGGTGATCTGGCTGGCAAACAGATCCTTCACTTCACGGGACGACAGTCCTGTGCCGCCGATGCCGGCAATCGCCAGGATGCTGCGCTGTTTGTCGAGCAGACGGTTTTCGATCTGGATCGGTTTGAGCGACACCGCAGCACCGGCCACGAAGACCGACGCCACCAGACTGACCGTCAGGGCCACCAGCAGGGTGCGGCCGGTGGATTCTTTCTTATTGGACATTACGTGCCATCCTCCGCTTGATGTTGGCCGAAACCACGAAGTGGTCGATCAAAGGAGCACACAGGTTGGCGAACAGGATCGCCAGCATCATGCCTTCAGGGAAGGCCGGGTTGACCACCCTGATGAGCACCACCATGATCCCGATCAGCGCCCCGAAAATCCATTTTCCGGTATTCGTCATCGAGGCGGACACCGGGTCGGTGGCCATGAAGATCATGCCGAAGGCAAAACCGCCCACCACCAAGTGCCAGTACCAGGGCATCGCGAACAGCGGGTTGCTGGCCGAGCCGATGGCATTGAACAGGGTGCTGGTTGCGATCATGCCGATCAGTACGCCCAGCACGATGCGCCAGGAGGCGATCTTGGTGGTCAGCAACACGGCACCGCCGATGAGGATGGCCAGCGTGCTGGTTTCGCCGATGGAGCCCTGGATGTTGCCCAGGAAGGCATCCCACCAGGTCAGGCCGCCCGCAGCGATCATCTCGACGCCGCCTGCCGCGGCCAGGCCCAGCGGCGTGGCGCTGGAGAAACCGTCGACTGCAGTCCATACCGCGTCACCCGAGATCTGCGCCGGATAGGCGAAGAACAGGAAGGCGCGACCGGTGAGGGCCGGGTTGAGGAAGTTCTTGCCGGTACCCCCGAACACTTCCTTGCCGATCACCACGCCGAAGCTGATGCCCAGCGCGACCTGCCACAGCGGAATGGACGGGGGCAGGGTGAGGGCGAACAGTACCGAGGTGACGAAGAAGCCTTCGTTCACTTCATGCTTGCGGATGGAGGCGAACAGCACTTCCCAGAAGCCCCCGACCAGGAAGGTGACCAGATAGATCGGCAGAAAGTAGGCCGCCCCGTGTATCACGTTGTCCCACAGGCTTCCAGGGTCGAAGCCGGCGAACAGGCCGATGAGTGCAATGCGCCAGTTGTCCTGGGCCGCCAGAAGGTCCGGATTGGCGGCATATACCGTGTTCGCCTGCAGGCCGGTGTTCCACATGCCGGCAAACATCACCGGGAAAGTGCACAGCCAGACGGTGATCATCATGCGCTTCAGGTCCAGGCCGTCGCGCACATGTGACGTGGTGCGGGTGACGCTGGCCGGGCGGTAGAAGAAGGTATCGACCGCTTCGTACAGGGCGTACCACTTTTCGTACTTGCCGCCCTTTTCGAAGTGGTGTTCGACGCTGTCGAGGTATTTACGTACGTCCATCAATCAGCCCTCCTTCTCGATTCGGGCGAGATTGTCCCGAAGAATGGGGCCGTACTCGTACTTGCCCGCACAGACGTAGGTACACAACGCGAGATCCTCCTCATCGAGTTCGAGGCAGCCGAGTTTCTGGGCCACTTCGGTGTCACCGACGATGATGGCACGCAGCAACTGGGTGGGCAGAATGTCCAGCGGCATCACTTCTTCGTAGTTGCCGACCGGTACCATGGCCCGGGGGCTGCCGTTGGTGCTGGTGGAAAAGTCGAACAGCCTGCCGTTGGTGAGCCTGGACACGAAGATGTTCAGCACCGAGTGCTTGTTCACCCCCGCACGCAGGTAGTGCATGAATTCACGGTCGTTGCCTTCCTTCAGGCAGGACACCTGAAGATGGAACTGGCCCAGGTAGGCAAAGGCGTTGCGTGCAGTGCGTCCGCCGAACACCGAACCGGAAATCACCCGGTTGTTGCCCTGGTTGTCGCCATAGCGCAACTCCCCTGCGGTCAGCTCGTCCAGGCTCGCGCCCAGGCGGGTGCGCAGCAGGCGGGGCTTGTCGACCACCGGGCCGCCCAGCGCGACGATGCGTTCGGTCCACAGCCTGCCGGTGGTAAACAGCTTGCCGATGGCAATCACGTCCTGGTAGTTCAGGTGCCAGATGCTCTTTTCAGCATGCACCGGATCGAGAAAATGGATGTGCGTGCCCACCAGGCCGGCCGGATGCGGCCCCTCGAAGCTTGCCAGGGTGGCGCGGTTCAGGTGCTTGGCGTGAGGGATCTCGGTGCCAGGCGCCTTGCATACCCACAGCGCGCCGTCGGTGAGGTGTGACAGCACGGTCAGGCCGTCGCCGAAGGCTTCGCCTTCCGCATTGATGATCGGCCCCGGATCGGCAGACAGCGGATGGGTGTCCATCGCGGTCACGAAAATCGCCGCCGGCGTGCTGCCCGGGTCGGGGGTCTTGCTGAAGGGGCGGGTGCGCAGCGCAGTCCACAGCCCCGAGGCCAGCAGGTTCTCGACCACTTGCTCACGGCTCAGGTTGGCCAGTTGCTCGCCCGAATAGGATGCGAATTCGATCGCTTCTTCCTGCTCGTCGAGCCGGATCACCACCGACTGCAACACGCGACGATGACCGCGATTGATCGCGATGACTTCGCCTGCGCCGGGTGCGGTGTAGCGCACACCGGGGATTTTCTTGTGTTCAAACAGGGGCTGACCCAGTTTGACCCTGTCGCCTTCGGTGACGAGCATGGTGGGCTTGAGATCCAGATGATCTGCGCCCAGGAGCGCCACGTGCCGCACGGGCCGCCCAGCGTCTATGCGCTGCTCGGGTTTTCCCGTAATGGGCAGATCCAGGCCTTTCTTGATCTTTATGTGCATAGAGGTCTCGATCCTGGTTTTCGGATACCGACCCTGGCCGTTTCGAGGCCTGCACCATGAGCGCGCCACACTCCCGAATGGCACGCTCAAAAGGTCTCGAATCGTTTCAGGTCGACGGAATAAAACCCCGAGATTCTACTTTTTACGAGGTCTTACATCAAACATAAGATGATGATGTTGTTGATTCTCCAGAGTAGAATCCCGGATTTGCACGTGCAGGAGCAGGCAACCGATGGAACGATCCTGGAAACCCAACGTTACCGTCGCGGCAGTGATCGAACGCGATGGGCGCTTTCTGGTGGTGGAGGAGGAAACGGCAGAGGGGTTGCGCTTCAATCAGCCTGCCGGCCATCTGGAGCAGGGTGAGTCCCTGCTCGAAGCCTGCCGGCGCGAGGTGCTGGAAGAAACGGCGCACCTGTTCGTACCGGAATATTTGTTGGGGGTGTATCGGTGGCCGCGTCCCCAGGGGGATGTGACCTACCTGCGTTTTGCCTTTGGGGGGCGTTGCGAGGGTGAGCTGCCCGGACGGACGCTGGACTCAGGCATTGTGCGGGCGCTGTGGCTGACTCGGGAGGAGTTGGCCGCTTGTGCTGACCGCCATCGCAGCGAACTGGTGCTGCAGTGTGTGGATGACTGGCTAAGCGGTCAGAGGGGCGAATTGTCGCTGTTGCGCCACTACGGTTGAGGGCGCAGGGTGCGGCCTGACCGGTGGGCCAGGTGCATCGCGGTGGGGCTGCTCATGGCGGTGCAGCCGGGTGCCCGGTGCCTGGCAGATGGTGCCGCTGTGTCGATCCGGGAGGCTGTGGAGGGCCGCAGTTTCGAAGCCTGCTTCAACTATGGTTGTGCCAGCCGTGTGCCAGTGCTGTTCCTGCAGGCAGAGTTGGCCCGGATAGGCGAGTTGTTCGGGGATGTGGCGGACGCGACCGATGAGCGTGAGCGGATTGCCTGGGCGCTGGCCGAGTTGTATCGCCTGATCGGAGGCCAGACCCCGGTGTTCATGGATGTGGCCGGCAATCTTCGGGATGAGGAGCGTCAGGGGCGTATGGACTGCATCGATCATTCCGCCACCACCACCCGCCTGCTCGAACTGATGGCGGAGCAGGGCTGGCTGCGTCATCATGAGGTGCTGAAGCCGGCCCGACGCGGATGGCTGTTCGCACAGCATTTTTCGGCGGTGATCGAGGAACGCGGCGAAGCCGTGACGGTGCCCGATCATGTGCCTGTCCTGCTGGTGCAGTGCGATTGCCCGGAAGTGGTGCACGACATTCCGGCGCGACCGCCTGGCACTGTGATCGAGCCGGCCCGCTTTGCGGTCGACACCTGGTTTGTGGATCATGGCGAGCCGGCAGTGATCCTGCCGCTGGCCGACTGGTTGAATGGAGAAGGACCGAATGTCCAGTAAGCAAGACCCGCAGGGAATGAAGGTGGTCGTCGGCATGTCCGGCGGCGTGGATTCGTCGGTGGCCGCCCTGCTGCTCAAGCAGCAGGGGTATCAGGTGACCGGCCTGTTCATGAAAAACTGGGAAGATGACGACGACAGCGAATACTGCTCCACCCGTCAGGACCTGGTGGATGTCGCCTCGGTGTGCGACGTCATCGGCATCGATCTCGAAGTGGTCAACTTCAGCAAGGAATACAAGGACCGGGTGTTTGCCGACTTCCTGCGGGAGTATGAGGCCGGGCGCACTCCGAACCCCGACATCCTGTGCAACTCCGAAATCAAGTTCCGCTGCTTTCTCGATCACGCCATCAAACTGGGTGCCGACCGGATCGCCACTGGCCATTACGCGCAGGTGCGCGAATGGGTGAATGACGGGCGGCGGGCGTTCCAGTTGCTGAAGGCCGAGGATGGCACCAAGGACCAGAGCTACTTCCTGTACCGGCTCAACCAGACGCAACTGGCCAGCACCCTGTTTCCGCTGGGTGGGCTGTACAAGCGCGAGGTACGGCGTATCGCCGAGCAGGCCGGATTGCATGTGGCCGCCAAGAAGGACTCCACCGGCATCTGCTTCATCGGCGAGCGCCCGTTCCGTGAATTCCTGATGCGCTATCTGCCGACCCGGCCGGGCGAGATTCGCAGCCTCGACGATCAGCGTGTGCTGGGCGAACATCAAGGATTGATGTACCACACCATCGGCCAGCGCAAGGGGTTGCACATTGGGGGCATCAAGGGCCGGCAGGACGAGGCCGGCGAGCATGATGCCTGGTATGTGGCGGGCAAGGATGTGAAGGCCAATGTGCTGTACGTGGTGCAGGGGCATGACCACCCGGCCCTGCTCAGGGAGCGGCTCACGGCCACTGACCTGAACTGGATTGCCGGACGCGATCCGCATACCCACTGGGTGTATACCGCCAAGCCGCGTTACCGCACGCCGGACATGCCCTGCGAGGTGGATGCGATTGCCGACGGACGGGCGGAAATCGTGTTTGCCCAGCCACAATGGGCGCTCACGCCGGGTCAGAGCGTGGTGGTGTATGAGTCCAAGGTCTGCCTGGGAGGCGGCATCATCCTTTGACCGGCGTCAGACGGAATGGTGACCGAGCAATCGTTCGCGCACCGTTTCGGCATAGTGCTCGCAGCGCTCGATGTATTCCCGCGTGCTCTTGGGCATGGGCACGCGCGCGCGCGCGATGTAGCTCACCAAGTCCTTGCCCTGTATGAGCAACTGCTTGCCGTCGCTGGCCAGTTGCATCAGGGTGCTGGTGGGGGCGGCGGACAGGTGCGGGGTGAAGGCCATCAGGTGTTCGGAGGCCACCACGAAGTCGGTCCAGATGTCGAAGATCTGCGCATCCGTGCGCAGCGTCTCGCATTTCGCCTTGGCGGCCTCGGCAAACTTGTGAATTTCGCTTTCAATGCCGCGAAACAGCGGATTGGCGGCCAGATGGGTGGTCATCACCGCAGCAATCCGGTCGATGTCGCGTAGCGTTTGAGCAATCTTGAGGTAGCGGCTTTCATAGAACGCCTCGATCGGGATCGAGAACGCGCGGAAGGGTTCGCCCCACAATTCGTCGATGCCTTCGTCACCGCTGCGGTGCATCACCATCTTGCCCAGCGCCAATGCATCCTGCAGGCACTGCCCGCATTCGCCCATCAGCGTACTGTCGTACTCCACATCCACGCCTTCTTCCTGCAGATCCACCAGACGCGTGAAAATGTCGGTGGCGCGGTTGAACAGCGCGCCTGCGAGCATTGCACCCTTTACACGACGGCGCTCGGGGTCGGTTTCCTGCTCGAAGGCCTCGCGCGCTTCCTTCAGACGCTTGCCGGGGATGTTGATGCCGTGCTCGACGTGATTGAACAGGCGGCGGGTGAGGGCCTCGATCAGGCGGCGTTTGGCGCTCAGCGAATCGGCTGGCGCGTCGTAGGCCTTGATCCAGTAGCCGTCGTAATACACACGCTTGACGTCGTCGGTGACACGAATCGTACCGTTTTGAATCGGGTCGCTCATGGTTGTAAAGCCTGACACAATTTGGGCAGTGCGAAGAATACGCCGTTTGTGCACGGCAATACAGGGGTTGTGCTTTTTGCTGGAATGTGGGTTGTGGAGAGTGTTGACCGATTGGTCAGTTCCGCTGCCAACGATGGGTCAGTTCCACTGCGAATTCTGGCGCATGGCCAGGCGTGCAATGCGCTGACGGCGGCGCTTCAGGATGACGCGCACCCGCCACGCCAGCAGGGTGCCGAAGTAGCCGATGATCGCGCCACACACGGCCATGATGAACATGCCCAGCACCAGCGGCCGGCCAACGCCGGTAAGCCAGTGAATGCCGTCGATCAGCCATTGCAGGGCACGGATGGTGTGATCGTCCGCCGGGTGTATGCCGCTGGCTGCCGAAGGGGGCAGGATGCTGCTGCCCAGACGATAGGCAAAGAAATACAGCGGAGCATAGGTGAAGGGGTTGCTGACCAGCGTGGAAATGGCCGCCACCCACAGGTTGGCGCGCAATGCGAGTGCGACAATGGCGGATGCGGGAATCTGTGCGACCGGGACCATCAGGCCGAAGAACACACCGACCGCCACACCTTTGGCCACCGAGTTGCGATTCATGTGCCACAGCCGGGGGTCATGAATGCGGGGGCCGAGCCACCTCAGCATCCGGCTGCTCGTGATTGCTTCTCGGGAGGGCAGATACCGCTTTATCATCAGTCGCTCGATCCAGGGTCCGGCATGTTACCTTGAAACCGGAACCTGTTTCAGGCGAAAGACTTCCGACGGACCGACAGTTGTTGCGCAAAAACGACAGTTGCCGAGCGGGCAGTGCGGTTTTTTCGCCGGAGCTATAGCAGATCGGGAGAAATGACTGCGCGCAGCACGGTCTGGCTGCGTTCTTCCCGAACCCTGTTGGAAAACCACCACAACGAACCCTTCTTCACGCTCCAGTCGGCCTCGCTGCCCGACAGCAGCAGGGCCGCCAGGCGACCAAGCGTGGGCTGATGCCCGACGATCAGACAGGCCCCGCTGCTGTCGGGCCAGCCGCTGGCGGCGAGCAGATCGGCCACGCTGCCGTCCGGCCCCAGCGCGGATACGATCTCGAACTCTTCCGTGAAGGCCGAGGCCGTCTGTCGTGTGCGCACGCTCGGGCTGACCAGCACGCGCAGGCGCTTGGGGTGTTCCTTTTTAAGCCAGGCTGCCATCTTGCGTGCCTGTTTCTCGCCACGCTCGGTCAGTTTGCGGGCCAGATCGGGCGTGCCATCCACGGCTTCGGCGTGTCGCCACAGCAGTAAATCCATGTTGCCTGCTCCCTTGTTCAAAGACCGCAATGATCGAATGCCCGGGTTACGATTTGGTGACAGATGGGCGCCGGTCACTTATTTCCTGCGCAGGCGGTCCAGCCCACGCCAGGGGGCCTTGTCCCAGAGCAGGGGCTCCAGGGCCGACACGGCCTGTTTGCTCAGCTTGCGATAACGTGGGCCATGCCAGCCGCAGGCCAGGCCGGCAGCGGCGTTCAGCACCGGGTCGTCACCGCAGCAGGCGGCCAGACGGCCACGGGCCACATCCACATCGTTGATGAAACCCAGCGCATTTTGAGCCCGGGCCAGGGCCTTGAGGTAAGGCTTCACCGTGCTGGCCGGCATCAGGGACTGAAAGAACTCCATGCCGTAGCGCAACTGCTTGAGGGCGATGCGCAGGGCGTGGAGCTGTTCCGGCACCAGGCTGCGGGCGGCGGTGTGGCGGCGGCGAATCTTCTTGCGCAGGCGCTTGAGCTGAAGGCTGGCAAACACGCCCAGGTCGGCTGCGCCGATCAGGTTGTTGCTGGGCAGGGCAAGCAGTTCGGTGGTGAGGTTGAGGATCAGCCGTCCCTGCGCGGCCGCATCCAGCTGACCGGCGCTCTGGCTGCGGGCCGTATCGCGGGCCTGCAGGATCGCTTCGCGCAGGCGGGCCAGTGCCTTTTCTTCGTCGGGGTTGCCGCCGTGAACCGGGGCGAGGATTTCCTCGTACAGCACGTCCAGATCGCGGGCCTCACCAAAGCTGCCGGCATTGGTCTTGAGTTTTTCGTTCCACGCCTGTACGAAGGCGTCCGGCAGCGCCGGAGCGAACAGCCGGATGAGCGAGCGCAGGCGGCGCTGGGAGACCCGCAGTTGATGGATGAACTCGGGGTCGTCATGACTGGACGCCCCCACTGCGTTGGCTTGCCATTGCCGGATGCAGTTGCCGGCCAGTTCGCTGAAGGCCTGCACCGGATTCATGCCGGGGTCGAGCACGCAGGGTTCTGCCCGCATCGCCTGCTGGACGTGCCCCAGATGCAGGCGGTAACCGCGTTCGGCCTTGCTGATGTCGCTGGGCAGCAGCGGCAGGCGTTCGGCCAGGGCGCAGGCCAGTTTGAGCAGGTCGAGCGGGCTGCCCTGTTCGAGCTCAAGCTCGACTTCACAGATCGGTTCGGAGCGTTCGCCGGCGAGGATTTCACCGGTGTCCACCATCATCAGGATGCGGACTGTGCCCTCGTTCTGTTCGAATACCCGGGTTTCGCGGCGGAACTGCGTGGTGAACACCGGCACCAGCGTGTCCTGCAGGCGCATGAGGCGCTTGCGCACCCGGGGTTCATCCACCGCGCTGAAATCGAAGGCCTCGGTGTAGGCCTGTTCCCATTCCGGTCGCTGGGTGAGCCCCCCGGTCGAGCGGGCGGCGCACTTCACCGTCTGCAGCCATTCGCGCCCCTGCTTGCGGGTGCGCACCGCGATGCCGGCGGCCTTGAGCTGGAGGTCCGGCGTGTCGTAATAGGTGTTGTCGAGCGTCTTGGCATTGCCCAGCCGGGTGCTGCCAGTGACCAGAGGGTGCCGCCGCAGGGCCGTGAGGGCCGAACGGGGCAGGGCCAGCTTCAGTTCAATTTCCTGACTCATGCGGATATCCTGCACCTTTTTGGGGCGAACCGGAGGCATTCTAGCCCGCCGCATCGCCTCTGTCATGGTGCAATGCGGCGGCTCGTACGGGCGGGTTCGGAATCAGGCGGAGCCGGTCAGCGCCTGCCGTTCGCCGAACACCGTCTCCCACAGGGCGATCACCGGGCGCCGGGCCGCTTCAACCTCGGCCGGCGCAACGCGCGAAGGCTGGCCGTTGAGCCGCTGGCGGTGTTGCAGCCGGCGGAACAGGCGGTAACTGTCGGCGCAGTCGGCGGCCAGCCCGGCCGGAATCAGACCGAGTTCGCCGGCCATGTGCAGCAGGGCGATGTTGCCGAGGTTGCCGGTGAGTCTCGGGTGCTGTGCGGCATGACCGAGCACCAGATACTGGACCAGGAACTCCACATCGACCAGCCCTCCGGCATCGTGCTTGAGCTCGAACAGGGGGCTGCGATTGGCGTGGCTGTCGCGCATCTTCTGGCGCATCTTCAGCACTTCTTCACGCAGGCTGTCCAGATCGCGCGGCAACTGCAGGATTTCGCAGCGGATGCGCTCGAAGGTTTCGCCGATGCGCCGGTCACCTGCGGCGAAGCGGGCCCGGGTGAGGGCCTGATGCTCCCACACCCAGGCGTTTTCAAGCTGGTAGCGGCGAAAGCCTTCCACTGAGGTGACGAGCAGGCCGGAGTCGCCATTCGGGCGCAAGCGCAAATCGGTTTCGAACAGGATGCCGGCCGCGGTCTGGCTCGACAGCCAGGTGTTGATGCGCTGGCCCAGGCGTGAGTACAGGTCGAGCGCCTCGGGTGATTCGTCGTCGAACAGGAAGACGATGTCCAGGTCGGAGGCATAGCCCAACTCCTTGCCACCGAGCTTGCCATAGGCAATCACGGCAAATTGCGGCACGTCACGATGGCGCTTGCGCATCTTGCGCCAGACCAGTGGCAGGGTGCATTCGAGGATGATGTCGGCCAGTGCGGAGAGGTGGTCGGCGAGCCGCTCCACCGACAGGCGACCGGCAATGTCCTGGGTGAGCAGGCGGAACACCTGGGCGTGATGCTGCTCGCGCATCATGTCCATCTGGTGCTCCATGTCGGGTTCGAGTGCATCGAGCCGTTCGCTCAGTTCGCGGGCAAAGCGTGTCCAGTCGGGGTCTGCCTGCAGATGGCGGTCGTCGAGCAGTTCATCGAGCAGGATGGGGTGGCGGGTCAGGTAATGTGCGGCCCAGCGCGAGGCGCCGATGAGGTCGGTGACCCTTTGCACCGCCTGGGGGTATTGCTGCAGCAGGGCCAGATAGGCTCCCCGGCGGCTGATCGCCTCGAGCAGCTCCAGCCAGCGCAGCAGCGTGTCGTCAGGGTTGTCGGCGCTGGCGGCCGATTCGATGATGCGCGGCACCAGTGCATCGAGCCGGCTGCTGATGTGGCCGGGCAGCTGGCGGTAACGGGCGCTGCCGTGCAGGGCGGCGAGCCGTGCGCTGACCGCTGCCGGATCGCGGTAACCGAGCCGGGCCAGCGCGGGGTCGACCGAGTCCTCGTCGCTCGCGTCGGACCACACCTTGTCGAGCGCATGCTGCTCGTCGCTTGGGTCGCTGAAAACATCGTCGAAATGCTGGGTGACCCGCGCCCGGTGGAGGTCGAGCTGCTCCAGAAGGGTGGCGGTGTCGGGCAGGGCCATGGCCTGGGCGATGCGTGCAAGCGCGCTGGCTTCTTCGGGCAGGTCATGGGTCTGGGCGTCTTCCACGTATTGCAGGCGGTGTTCGAGCCGGCGCAGGAAGTCGTAGGCACTCGCCAGCTGTGCCGTGGCCTCACCGGTGAGGATGCCGCGCTCGCTCAGCCGGGCGAGCACTTGCAGGGTGGGTCGGATCTGCAGTTCGGGGTCGCGGCCACCGCGTATCAGCTGGAACACTTGGGCAATGAACTCGATCTCGCGGATGCCGCCCGGGCCGAGCTTGACATTGTTGGCCCGGTCGCGGCGGGCCACTTCGCGGCGGATCTGTGCATGCAGGTCGCGCATGGCATTGATCGCGCCATAGTCGAGATACTTGCGAAACACGAAGGGGCGGGTGATGCGCGCGAGCTCCTGATAGCGTTCCCCGGTGAGGGCGCGGCCCTTGATCCAGGCGTAGCGCTCCCACTCGCGCCCCTGGGTGATGAGGTAGTTCTCCAGCATCTCGAAGGAGCACACCAGCGGCCCCGAGTCGCCATTCGGGCGCAGCCGCATGTCCACGCGGAACACCTGCCCGTGCTCGGTGATTTCGGACAGGGCGCGGATGATGCGCTTGCCCAGCATCTCGAAAAACTCGAAATTGCTGATCACCTTGGTGCCACCGGTGTCGCCGTCTTCCGGATACACGAAGATCAGATCGATGTCCGAGGACACGTTGAGCTCCCGTCCGCCCAGCTTGCCCATGCCGATGATCAGCAACTCCTGTTCCCAGCCCGAGGCCGACAGTGGCATGCCGTAGCGTCTGACCAGAACCGGCAGCAGCGTGTCGTGGGCGCAGCGGATTGCGGTCTCGGCCAGCACCGTCATGGTTTCGGTGACTTCGGCGAGGCTGGCACTGCCGTACAGATCGCGCACCAGCAGGTGGCAGATCACCCAGCAGCGCAGATGGCGCAGCGCGGCCGGCAGGGTGTCTTCGTCCAGCGCCTGTCCGCCCAGAAAGGTTTGCATCGCCTGTGCGTCGAGTGGCCGGTCGAGCGTGGCCGAAAGGCGCTCGGCGAGCCAGGGGCGGCTGGCCAGCATGCGCGTGAAAAAGGGTGACAGTCGGCTGGCATGGTCGATTGCAGCAGGAATGTGGGAAGTTTCCAAAGACATCGGCGCGGCCCTGCAGGAAGGTTGTTAGAATGACAAGCCCGGCTTCGCGGCCCTGGTTCGACAGGACCCGCTTCGCTGCCCAGGATGGTCGATAGGCCAGGCTGACAGGCGGTGAATGCGTCGATTGTAGCGAAGCTTCCGGCCCATGACCCGATCCCCCGCACGCCGATGTCCTGTTTTCCTGCTGCCTTCGCCTGCGTTGCCCCGTCCGCCGTGTTTCTGCCGGCGGCGCGCTGCATGGGCGCAGGCTGCAAGCGGCCGTGATGAGAGGTGGCATGAGGATTCTGGCGCGTGTTGCCCTGCTGTCGTTTTTTGTGATTGGACTGACCCTGCTGGGTGTGCGCGAGCTGCTCATGCCGGGGGTGGAGCGCTATCGCGACGAGCTGGTCGCGCTGCTCGCGGATACTCTGGGACAGCCCCTGGAGGTGGCGCACCTGCAGGCCGACTGGTCTGGGCTGCGCCCGCGTGTCCGCTTGTCGGAGGTGCGGCTGCTGGGCAGTGCGGGTCGGCCGGCGCTCACTCTTTCATCCATCGAGGCCACGCTCAGCTGGCGTAGTGTGTTCAGCGGCCGGCCGTTCTTTCACCGGTTGACCATCGACGCCCCCGATCTGCTCATCGAGCGCCTGAGCAATGGCCGCTTGCGGGTGGCCGGCATCGAGCTGCCTGCGCCCGGTGAGGCAGACACGTCCGGGTCGGGACCGCGGGCGTGGTCCGACGGGCTGCGGCAACAGGGCGAGCTGGTACTGAGCAGCGGTACCCTGCGCTGGCAGGATCACCTGCGACAGGCGCCGGAGCTGCGCCTGTCCGGGGTGGCACTGAGGGTGCTGGGCGATGGCCGGCATGTGCGGTTGGCGGTGCACGCGACCTTGCCGGAGGCGCTGGGCCGGACGCTTGAGTTGCGTGCCGAACTGGATGCGCGCCATCCGCAGCGTGCCTGGTTGCAACAACCCGTCCGGCTGTATGCCTCCGTGGAACAGGCTGTGCTGGGGGCCTGGACGCCGTGGCTGGATGACGGCGCCGTGCTGGATGGATTGGCCAGCGTGCGCCTGTGGGGGGATTTCGACGAGGGGCGTGCGCGCGCCTTCAGTGGGCGGATGGGGCTGTGGCAGGTTTCGGGGCAGTTGGCCGAGGGGCAACCCGAACTGCGGTTGGCGGAGGCGCAGGCTCGCTGGCACTGGCAGGCGCTGGCCGACGGGTTCCGGCTGGAGGTCGACGACCTGGTGCTGGCACTGCAGGAGGGGGCACAGCAGGCCGTGGGGCATGCAGGACTGGAGCGCAAGGGCGAGCAATGGCGTGTCACGACGGGGGCCTTCGATCTGTCGAGCCTGCGTGCGTTGTTGTCGCACTGGCCCTTGTCAGCAGAACTCGAGACGGCGCTGAAGGCGACGGCGCCGGCAGGGCGGGTCACGACCCTGGAGCTGTCCTGGTCCGGGCCGGAGGGCGCGGCGCCTACTGACTGGCAGGTGCTGGCGCTGGTCGAGCAACTCAGTCTGAGGGCTTACCGGGGGTTGCCCGGGCTGGAGGGGTTTTCCGGCATGGTGTCGGGCGACCGCTCGGGGGGGCGTTTTCGTGTTGTGGGGGAAGAGGCCTTCATTGAGTTGCCGGGGGTGTTCGAGCAGCCCCGTCTGAGGCTGTCCTCGCTGTCGGCCACCGGTGGCTGGCAGCGGGACGCCGGGGCCGGTGCGGTGACGCTGTTCGTGGAGTCGGCTCGTTTCGACAACGCGGATGCCTCCGGTTCGCTCGAAGGGCGCTATACCCTGACCGGGGAGGGGCCGGGGCAGATCGATCTGCAGGCGCGCCTCACCAACGCGCGCGGCGATGCCGTGTGGCGTTACCTGCCGCTGACGGTGAATCAGGACACCCGTGACTGGTTGCGTGCCGCCCTGCGAGCGGGCGAGGCGCCGCTGGCCACCCTGCGCCTGCGCGGAGATCTGCGCGATTTTCCGTTCGAGGGTGCGGATGACGAGGGAGAATTTCTGGTTGTCGCCAGGATTGCGGATGCCCGCCTGGACTATGCCGAGGGGTGGCCGGGCATCGAGGGCATTCAGGGCGAAATCCGCTTTGAAGGGCCGTCGATGACCGTCCTAGCCGAGCGGGCACGTCTGTTCGATGTCGAGTTGGCGCCGGTTACGGCACATTTGCCCGATCTGGGGGCCGTCGGTGCCCAGGTGCTGACAGTCACCGGTCAGGCACGGGGGCCGAGCGCCTCATTCCTGCGCTTTGTCGCGGACAGCCCGGTGAGCCGGCATCTTGGCGGACTGACCGACGGCCTGCGGGCCGAAGGCGAGGGCGTGCTCGATCTGCAACTCGACATTCCCCTGCACCACAGTGTCGATACCCGGGTGGCTGGAAACCTGACCCTGTCCGGCAACACGCTCACGCTCGCCGAGGGGGTGCCGCCGATGCGGGCCGTGTCGGCACAGCTCAAGTTTACCGACGACCGGCTGGACATTCCCCAGGCCAGCGGCCGCTGGTTCGGAGCGCCATTTCAGTTGCGTGCCGAAACGTTGCGCGGGGACGGTGTACGTTTTGACATCGATGCCGGACTCGTGCTCAGCCGGGTGAGCGAATACCTGCCACCGCTGTTGAGCCCGCACCTGTCGGGTGAGCTGCGCTGGCAGGGTGAGCTGCTGCTGGCGGGCGAGCGTGCCACCGTGCGCCTGCGCTCCTCGCTGGAAGGGCTGGCGCTGGCCTTGCCCGCGCCCTTGGGCAAGGCTGCGGAGTTGTCCGCGCCACTGGAGTTGTCGATGCGCCTGCCATCGGCCGGGTTGGCCGAGCTGTCGCTGGGCTGGCAGCTTGACCGGCAGGCTGCAGCCGCCAGCCTGATGTTCGCCCGCGACCCCGCTCAGGGCTGGACGTTTGCACGCGGGGGCGTGGCGGTGAATGCCCCGGTACCGGCTGCGGCCAGCGGGCTGGCACTGGAGGCGCGGCTGGCGGAGCTGGATGTGGATGCGTGGCGCACCCTGCTGGCCGGGCATGGGCCGACTGGCGCACAGGAGACGCTTGGACCCGACACGTCTGCCCCCCGGCTGGTGGCGCTGAATCTGCGGGCCGATACGCTGCAGGTGTCAGGCCGTGCCCTGCGCTCGGTGGCACTCGATGCGGTGGCCGACGAGGGTGGCTGGAAGGGGCGGCTCGACAGCACGATGGCCGAAGGCGTGTTTGACTGGCGTACGGCCGATGCCACGCAGGCCGGGGGCGGGGCGGGCGCCTTGCGCGCACGGCTCACCCGGCTCGCACTGGGCGAAGCCGGGACGGCCGATGTCGCGCAGGCGGAGGGGGGGGGCGAGGCACCTGCGGCCGGGGAGGCGGACGGAGAGGGCAATCCTGCCTCACGCCTGCCCACGCTCGATGTGGTGGCCGACCGTTTCAGCTTCAATGGCTCGGAGATGGGGCGTTTGTCACTGCAGGCGCGCAATCAGGGGCTGCTCTGGCATCTGCAGGCGCTCGAACTGATCAACGAAGATGGCCGTCTGGAGGGCAGTGGCCGCTGGCTGGGCGGCGAGCATCCGCTGAGCGAACTGATGTTCCGGCTCGATGTGCATGACATCGGCCGCATGCTTGGCCGCTTGGGGCATGTGGATCAGGTGCAGGGCGGGGCTGCCGTGCTGTCCGGACAACTGCGCTGGCGGGGCGTGCCCACCCGGCTGGATGTGAACACGCTGGCCGGGACGCTGGAGATCGACGCGCATGACGGACAGTTCCGTACCCTGGAGCCGGGTGTCGGGCGCCTGCTTGGCGTGCTCAGCCTGCAGGCTCTGCCACGGCGCCTGAGTCTGGACTTTCGCGACGTGTTCAGCGAAGGTTTCGCCTTCGACCGCATTTCCGGTAGCATCGACATCGTCGATGGGGTGCTGTCCAGCGAATCGCTGGCCATTGCCGGACCGGCCGCCAGGGTGTGGATTGCCGGTCAGGCCGATGTGGCGCACGAAACGCAGTCGCTCGACGTGGTGGTGCAGCCCACGCTCAGTGAATCGGTGGCGGTCGGTGCGGCTGCCGGGCTGATCAATCCGGTGGCCGGCGTGGTCACCTATCTCGCACAGAAGGTGCTGAGCGATCCGGTGGAGCGCATGTTCTCCTACTCCTACGCCGTGCGTGGAAGCTGGAGCGAACCCAGGGTGGAGAAGACTGGCGGGCTGGTGGGCAGTGCCACGCCGCAACAAGGGCAGGATTGAGCGATGACGACAGAGACATGCCGGGTGGCGGCAGTGCAGATGGTGTCCGGGCCGGATGTTCAGGCCAACCTGCGCAGCGCGGAGACTTTGATTGCCGAGGCGGTGGATGGCGGCGCGCAGCTGATTGCGCTGCCTGAGTACTTCCCGCTGATCAGCACGGACGACACCGCCAAGGTGGTGGCGCGCGAGGCCGAGGGCCAGGGACCGATACAGGATTTCCTGTCCGCGCAAGCGGCCCGCCATGGTGTGTGGCTGATCGGCGGCACCTTGCCCCTTCAGGCGCAGAGTGCCGGCAAGGTGCGCAACGCCACCCTGGTGTTCGGTCCGGATGGCCGCCGGATGGCGCGTTACGACAAGATTCATTTGTTCAGCTTCTGCCGGGGTGAAGAGCGTTACGATGAGTCGGTGACCATCGAGGCCGGGCACGAGGTGGTGTGCTTCGATGGCCCCTGTGGCCGGGTCGGTCTGTCGGTCTGCTACGATCTGCGCTTTCCCGAGCTGTTCCGGCGCATGGGGGAAGTCAATCTGATCGTGTTGCCCGCTGCCTTTACCTGGACCACCGGACGGGCACACTGGGAGGTGCTGCTGCGCGCCCGCGCCATAGAAAACCAGTGCTATGTGCTGGCGCCTGCGCAGGGCGGACGGCACGCTGGCGGGCGGATGACCTGGGGGCACAGCCTGATTTGCGATCCCTGGGGCGAAGTGCTTGACTGCCTGGACGAGGGGCCGGGTGTGGTGTGCGCCGATATCGACCCTGTGCGCATTGCCGCGATACGTGAAAGCCTGCCGGCCCTGCGTCATCGCTGCCTCGACTGAATCGAATCTGCCGGGCCAGTCGTGCCTTGAACTGCACCGCCCGGACAGACCTGCAATCTTGAAGAATGATGGGGTACGCACACCGAGTGTGCCCCGCTCGATACGGAAACTTGATGAACGCTCTGAATGACGCACTGGCCGTTGCCGACCGCTACCTGCTGAACCCTTACGAACTGGGGGACAGCGAGCTGCACCGCGTGTTTTCACGCCTGATGAACCACCGACTCGATTACGCCGACCTGTATTTCCAGTATCAGCGTTCGGAGGGCTGGAGCCTTGAAGAGGGCATCGTCAAGGCCGGCAGCTTCAACATCGAGCAGGGCGTGGGGGTGCGTGCGATCAGTGGCGAGAAGACTGCGTTTGCCTATTCCGACGATATTTCGCTGTCTGCCCTGGAGGCGGCTGCCGACGCTACGCGGGCCATTGCCGACAGTGGGGCGGAGCGTCAGGTGGCGATCCGGCGTGCTGCGCATCGCCCGCCGCTGTATCGTGGGGAAGATCCGATTGCGTCGCTGGACGATCTGGCCAAGGTGCGTCTGCTCGAACGGCTGGAAGGATTTGCCCGTGCCGAGGATTCCCGCGTGAGTCAGGTGATGGCCAGTGTGGCCGGTACCTGGGAGGTGGTGATGGTGGCGCGCAGCGATGGCCATCTGGCGGCCGACGTGCGCCCGCTGGTTCGCGTGTCGATCACCGTGATCATGGAAGACGGCACCCGGCGTGAGCAGGGCAGCGCCGGCGGTGGCGGTCGCTTCGACTACGCCTGGTTTACCGACGAGCGCCTGCGTGAATATGCACGGGCCGCAGTCCATCAGGCCCGGGTCAACCTGGGGGCGGCGCCCGCGCCGGCCGGTACGATGACGGTGGTGATGGGGCCGGGCTGGCCGGGCATTCTGCTGCATGAGGCGATTGGTCATGGGCTGGAGGGCGACTTCAACCGCAAGGGCAGCTCGGCCTTCGCCGGTCGCATCGGGCAGCAGGTGGCCTCGCGTGGCGTGACCGTGGTCGATGACGGCACACTGGCCGATCGCCGGGGCTCACTCACCATCGATGACGAAGGCAATCCCAGCGAGCGCACCGTGCTCATCGAGGACGGCATCCTCACCGGCTACATGCAGGACACGCTCAATGCCCGCCTGATGGGGGTTGCGCCCACTGGCAATGGCCGGCGTGAATCCTACGCTCATCTGCCGTTGCCGCGTATGACCAACACCTACATGCTCAATGGCGACAAGGATCCGGAAGAGATCATCCGATCAGTCGACAAGGGGCTGTATGCGGTGAACTTTGGTGGCGGTCAGGTGGACATCACTTCGGGCAAGTTCGTGTTCTCGACCTCCGAGGCCTATCTCATCGAGAATGGCCGGGTCACCCGCCCGGTGAAGGGAGCAACCCTGATCGGCAACGGACCGGACGCGCTGACCCGGGTGTCGATGATCGGCAACGACATGTCGCTGGACCCCGGCGTGGGCACCTGTGGCAAGGATGGGCAGAGTGTGCCGGTGGGCGTCGGTCAGCCGACCCTGCGACTGGACGGGCTCACCGTGGGCGGGACGGCCTGAGCAGCCTGTCGGGTCCGCCACACACAGTGAATGACTGAATCAAACGGTTTGTGACAAGGAGAAGAAATGTTCAATAAACCCTCGCTTTTTCCCAAGGGCGGTGCCGATGGCGGGATGCAGTCGGGCGTGGCACCGCGTGGCGGGCGGCTCGTGCCGGGCGGTGCATCGGGGGCCGTGGCCAATGGCGATGCACCTGGCCGAGACACGGCGGGCGGAGCGGGCAGCGTGACCTCCCAGTCGACTGCGCAGGGGCTGGTGGCCAGCGTGCGCAGGGAAGCCCCCCCGCAATACCAGGCGGGCGAAAGCCAGCTGCTGGTGGGGCGGGGCGTCAATCTGAAGTGTGCGGAAATCCAGGACTGCGAAACCGTGGTGGTCGAAGGGCGTGTCGATGGGCGCCTGGAGAGCAGCCGGGTGTTGCGCATTGCGGCCGAAGGGGCGTTCTACGGCACAGCATCGGTCGATGTGGCAGAGATTCACGGACGCTTCGAAGGTGAGCTGACTGCGCGCGCGCAGCTGATCATCCATGCCACCGGCCGGGTGAGCGGCAAGCTGCGCTATGGCCGGATTCACATCGACGAAGGGGGTGAGGTGTCGGGCGACATCCATTCGGTCGATGCTGCCGCAGACAAGCCGGCCAACCCGCAGGGGGGCACCGCCGGGCAGCCGGAAGATCGCGCCGAGGCGTCCGCCAGCGCGGACGGCCCGACGCAGGATTGAAGACGCAAGGGCGGGGTTGCACGCGCTACACGGTTAACGTGAAACGCCGCCCGAGCTTGCCGCCACTTTGAGCGGCTGGTACGACCAGTGGTTGTCCCACGCACCCCGGACCAGATTGGGGTAGGTGGCCTTGCCCAGGCTGCCGTTGTAACGCCCCAGGGCCCGGAAGAGATCGCCTTTTTCGATATCCAGGTAGTGGCGCAGGATGGTGCAGCCATAGCGCAGGTTTTTGCGCATGTGGAACAGGTTGTCGCCCTTTTCACCAATCACGTCGATCCAGAAGGGCATGACCTGCATGTAGCCCCGGGCACCGGCACTCGACACGGCGTACTTGCGAAAGCCGCTTTCCACCTGAATCAGCGCCAGCACCAGCTGGGGGTCCAGTCCGGCGCGGGTTGCTTCATAGTGAATCGTGACCAGCAACTCTTCACGATAGGCTGCATCCGGGATGCGTTTTTCCAGACGGCGCGACATGTCGGCCAGCCAGGCTTCGGCTTCGGCCGGATCGGCAATGAGCAGGCTGGGGGCTCCCGCATCGGCCACGGTGGAGTGCAGGGCCGCGCGCACGCTTTCCGACATCGGCTCGTACTGCTGGGGGCCGGCCAGCGCCGCACACGGGCCGGCCAGCGCCACGCACAGCAGCAGCGCACGTAGCGCCTGCCGGACAGAGGAGCTGTGCGTGCGGCGGGTGGAGGTTGGATGGGATGGAACGAGGGGCATCGGCTTATTGCGTGGCCAGGCGGTCGGCAATGAAGGTTTCCAGCGCTTCAAGCGCCACCGGGGTGGCTTCGCTGTCGCGCCGGCCCTGGTATTCGGCCATGCCGTCCTTCAGGCCGCGTTCGCCGATCACGACGCGGTGAGGCACGCCGATCAGCTCCCAGTCCGCAAACATGACCCCGGGGCGCTCGTTGCGGTCGTCCAGAATCACGTCGATGCCACGAGCGATCAGTGCCTCGTGCAGGCGGTTGGCTGCTTCGCGGACGGCATCCGACTTGCCCCAGCCTACCGGACAGATCACCAGGTCGAAAGGGGCCATGGCGCGGGGCCAGACGATGCCGCGCTCGTCGTGGTTCTGTTCGATGGCCGCACCCAGGATGCGGGTCACGCCGATGCCGTAGCAGCCCATCTCCATGACCTGCTCGCGCCCGTTTTCGTCCAGAAACTTGCAGCCCATGGCTTCGGAATACTTGGTGCGCAGCTGGAAGATGTGGCCCACCTCGATGCCGCGACAGATTTCCAGCGTGCCCTTGCCATCGGGCGAGGGGTCGCCAGCCACCACATTGCGCAGGTCGGCTACTTCCGGTTCGGGGAAGTCACGCCCGATGTTGGCGCCCACATAGTGCCAGTCGTCGTCGTTTGCGCCGATGACGAAATCGGCCATCACCGCCACGCTGCGATCCATGATCACCCGACCCTTGAACCCCACCGGGCCGAGCGAGCCAGGGTGTGCCCCGAAGGCGGTGACGATCTCTTCGGCCGTGGAAAAGGTGAGCGGGCTGTGGATGCCGTCGACCTTCTGGGCCTTGATTTCGTTGAGGGTGTGGTCGCCGCGCAGGAGCAGCAGCACCGGCGCATGGGCGGACTCTTCGTCGCCTCGCACGACGATGGCCTTCACCGTGGTGTCCACCGGAATGTTCAGGTAGGTGGCCAGCTCTTCGATGGTCTTCACGCCAGGCGTGTGCACCTTGTTGAGCGCCCGCTGGGCCTGGGCGCGCGGACCGCTGGTTTGCGCCTCGGCCAGTTCCACGTTGGCGGCGTAGTCGGAGCCGGGGCAGTAGGCGATGTCGTCCTCGCCGGTGTCGGCAATCACATGAAACTCGTGCGACCCGGTGCCGCCGATCGAGCCGGTGTCGGCTGCCACGGCCCGATAGCTCAACCCGAGGCGGGTGAAGATGCGGTTGTAAGTGTCATACATGTTCTGGTATTCGCGCACCAGGTCTTCGTGCGAGGCATGGAAGCTGTAGCCATCCTTCATGGTGAATTCGCGCCCGCGCATCACACCGAAGCGGGGACGGATCTCGTCGCGGAACTTGGTCTGGATCTGGTAGAAGTGGCGCGGCAGCTGGCGGTAGCTGCGCAGTTCGCGACGGGCCACGTCGGTGATCACTTCCTCGTGGGTGGGACCGACCACGAAATCGCGCTCGTGGCGATCCTTCAGGCGCAGCAGTTCGGGGCCGTAGAACTCCCAGCGGCCCGATTCCTGCCACAGCTCGGCGGGCTGGACGGCAGGCATCAGCACCTCGACCGCGCCGGCGCGGTTCATTTCCTCGCGGACCACCGCCTCGACCTTGCGCACCGCACGCAGCCCCATGGGCATCCAGGTGTAGATGCCCGCAGCGACCTTGCGGATCATCCCGGCGCGCATCATCAGTTTCTGGCTGGTGACCTCGGCATCGGAAGGGGCTTCCTTGAGGGTGGAGATGAAGAACCGGCTTGCGAGCATGCTGATATATCCAGAACGGGCGTTGAAAGAGGCGAATTCTAGCAGGCTGGCGCCGTAGAAACAGTGTCTTGCCGTCCGCCGGGGATACGGACGGCATGAAGTGGCCGCGCGCGGCCCGCCGGATGGCCAGGAACCCGGGCGGGGGTCGGCTTTCCAAGCTTGGGCAAGTATGAAAGAATTCAACCAATTATTGATTTGAAGGTTTGATCATGCTCGATCGTGAAGGCTATCGCCCCAACGTCGGCATCATCCTGGTCAATGCGCGCAACGAGGTTTTCTGGGGCAAACGGATTCGTGAGCACTCCTGGCAGTTTCCACAAGGTGGCATCAAGTACGGCGAGTCGCCGCAACAGGCCATGTACCGGGAGCTGTACGAGGAGGTTGGCTTGCGCCCGGAGCATGTGAAGATTCTCGGCCGCACGCGTGGCTGGCTGCGTTACGACGTTCCCAAGCACTGGATCAGGCGGGAATGGCGCAACACCTACAAGGGGCAGAAACAGATCTGGTTTCTTCTGCGCCTGGTCGGGCGCGACACCGATGTGTGTCTGCGTGCCAGCAAGCACCCGGAGTTCGATGCGTGGCGCTGGAGTGAATACTGGGTGCCGCTCGAAGCGGTCATCGAGTTCAAGCGGCAGGTGTATCAGCAGGCCCTGTCCGAGTTGTCTGCGCTGCTGTTTCGCGCCCGTCTGCCGGAGCCACCGGCATCCTACCGCGATGCGCCCCCTGTGGTGTCGCGCACTTCAAACTGATCATGGGAGTCTGTTGAGGCTTCATGCAGATGCCGACCTTTTGCAATAGGCCGACCAGCGGAACCCGGAGCGTGTTTCGCCGGCTGCTGGCGCTGGGCCTGATGGTGCCCCTGAGTGTGCTCGGGGGTTTTTTTGGAGACCCCGAGGCCAACTGGGTGGAAGGGCCGCATGTTTTGCCCGAACCGCCCGGGGCGGCCGATCTGCGGGCGTTCGATGCAGGCTTGTCCGGCAACCGCTTCATGGTCGATGAACGCAGCATCAGTGTGGGTGACGATGGCGTGGTGCGCTACACCCTGGTGGTTGAAGCATCGGGTGGGGCGCGCAACGTGACGTTCGAGGGCGTGCGCTGCGTCAGCGGCAGTTACCGCATTTACGCCATTGGCGGGCACGACGGCCGCTGGCGTGAAGCGCGCAACAGCGAATGGGCGCCGATCGCTGGCAGTACTCACAATCGCCCCCGGGCCGCTCTCGCCTTCGATCATTTTTGCGACGATCGCGTCCCGCCCCGCAATCGTGACGATGCGCTGCGCCGGCTGCGGGCAGCGCCATCTTTGCCGATCTCATTCTGAACAGGAGATTTCCCCACATGCTCGATCAGGCCATTGTTCAGTTCGACCGGGTGCTGCGCACCGTATTTGCTCCGGCACACAGCGTGCGGCCGGTACCGGGGGAAGAGGTTCCGGACGCGCCGATGAGCGAGGAGGAGCGGCGTCATGCTGCCGGGTTGATGCGCATCAACCATTGCGGGGAAATCTGCGCACAGGCCCTGTACCAGGGGCAGGCCCTGACCTCGCGCGACCCCGAAGTGCGTCGTGAGCTGGAGCAGGCCTCCGCCGAGGAAACCGAGCACCTCGCCTGGACCGAGCGGCGCATCGCGGAACTGGGCGGCCGCAAGAGCCTGCTCAATCCGCTCTGGTATGGTGGCTCGCTCGCCATCGGCGTGCTGGCAGGCAAGTTTGGCGACCGCTGGAATCTGGGCTTTCTCGCTGAAACCGAACGGCAGGTGGAAGCGCACCTCGAAAGCCATCTGGGCATGCTGCCAGCGGCCGATCAGCGCTCCCGGGCCATCGTCGAGCAGATGAAGGAGGATGAGGCACGCCACGCGGACACCGCCGTGGCGCTGGGCGGGCATGAATTGCCGCAGCCGGTGAAGGTGGCGATGAAGGGCATGTCCCGGGTCATGACCACTCTGGCTTATCGCCTGTAAGCCAGGGGCAGGGCCAGGGTTTTTCGCGCCGGGCCTTCAGTGCCCGGCCCCCGGTGCGCGCAGTCTTCAATGCTCAGTCTTCAATGATCTCCCACGTGTGCGCCATTTCGGCCGTCTTGCCCAGCATGATCGAGGCCGAGCAGTATTTCTCGGCCGACAGATGGACTGCCCGTTCCACTGCATCGGGCTTGAGGTTGCGGCCGCGTACCGTGTAGTGAAAGCCGATGCGGGTGAAGACCTTCGGATCGGTGTCGGCGCGCTCGGCGACCAGCTTGACCTCGCAGCCCCGAATGTCCTGGCGACCCCGCTTCAGGATCAGCACCACATCAAAGGCGCTACAGCCACCGGCACCGGCCAGCAGAAGCTCCATGGGCCGAGGGGCCAGGTTTCGTCCGCCTGCCTCGGGGGCGCCATCCATGCCCACCAGATGACCCGAACCGGTTTCCGCCACAAAGGTCATGCCATCCGTCCATTTCACCGTGCATTCCATGCCTGCTGCTCCCTTGATTGTCAGAGTGAGCGCGGATTCTAGCCGAAGCGGGCAGGGCAGGGGGTCGAGGGCGATATTGCGGCGCACAATTCACGTCGTCCACCATACGCACCAGTCTGGTGCGTAATGCCTGCTCTGTTGTCCGGAACTTCCTTTGATTGACGTGCATCAAGAGGAAGAGTCGGGCATCAGGAAATGTGATGATTAAATTAAAACATTTGTAGTGCAATGCACAAAAAAGGCTTGCCCGATGGTCTGGTCATCTGGATAATTGTCCTCAGTCGGATCGCTGAGCAACATGGTCCAAACGGTGTCTCCTCCACCCTCCTCCTTTGGTGTGGATTTAACGCAGCCCTCGTGGCTGCGTTTTTTTTAGCAATGGCGGGTATTGCATTGACAGTGCAATGCCCCTTGCTCTATCATCACGAGCTTTCAGTTTATTTGGCCGCTACCGAGGCCGGACAAGATCGAGGATTCGAATGAAAACGTTTTCTGCCAAGCCGCATGAGGTCAAGCGCGACTGGTTTGTTGTCGATGCATCGGACAAGGTGCTTGGCCGTCTCGCTGCCGAAGTGGCCCGTCGCCTGCGTGGCAAGCACAAGGCCATTTACACGCCGCACGTCGATACCGGTGATTACATCGTCGTTGTAAACGTGGAAAAGCTGCGCGTGACCGGCAACAAGGCGCTCGACAAGAAGTACTACCGTCACACCGGCTATCCGGGCGGTATTTACGAAACCAATTTCACCAAGTTGCAGCAGCGCTTCCCGGGCCGTGTGCTGGAAAAGGCGGTCAAGGGCATGCTCCCGAAGGGTCCGCTGGGTTACGCAATGCTGAAGAAGCTGAAGTGCTACGCGGGTGATGCTCATCCGCATGCTGCTCAGCAGCCCAAAGTTCTCGAGATCTGACAGGAGCCCATAAATGGCTGTTAGCTACAACTACGGCACCGGTCGTCGCAAGACCGCAGTCGCCCGTGTGTTCATCAAGCCGGGTTCCGGCAACATCGTCGTCAATGGCAAGCCGCTTGACGAGTTCTTTTCGCGTGAAACCGGCCGCATGATCGTGCGTCAGCCGCTGGTGCTCACCGGCAACGAGACCCGTTTCGACGTCATGGTCAACGTGACCGGTGGTGGCGAGTCGGGCCAGGCAGGTGCCGTGCGCCACGGGATCACCCGCGCACTGATCGACTACGATGCAGAACTCAAGTCCCCGCTGAAGAAAGAAGGTTTCGTGACCCGCGATGCGCGTGAAGTCGAGCGTAAGAAAGTGGGTTTCCGCAAGGCACGTCGCCGCAAGCAGTTCTCCAAGCGTTAATTTCGCTGGGTTCATGCACATCAAAAAGCCGCCTGTTCAGGGCGGCTTTTTTTATGCGTGCGTCCGTCGGCATTCAGTGGCAATCCTCAGACGGGCATCGAGCGATGCTGCCGGCGACGGCTGGTCAGCGCGCCTGCGGCCAGGCCCAGGCCAAGCAAGGCCAGGATGCCGGGTTCGGGCACTTCACCGAAGCGCCGGGTGGAGATCGTGAAACCGAAACTGAGCGTGTTCGACTGATTCTCCACGGTACTGAAGCCCAGGCAGCTTTCTTCGAATACCCCTGCAGCGGCACATTCCGTGGCGGTCAATGTACGCAAGGCGCCACCGTCGACCGGGAAGATGTTCAGGAAGTAATTGTTGCCATTGTAGGGCAGCACCTGATCGAGAAAACCGCCCAGCAGCACGAAGATGTCATTGCAGGGGGTGGGGCTGGGCGATGCGCAGGTGCCCGAGTTGGGCGTTTCCACGAACTGGATGTCGTAGTTGATCGAGGGCAGGGCGCCCGGCCCTCCGATTGCCGCCTCGCCTGGCAGGAGCGCCAGCAGGTCGAGGGTTACCGACAGTACGGCGTTGGTCAGGCTGCCGCTGCCGGCCAGAATGGGAAAATTGTTGTGCGTCAGGGTCAGCCCGGTGCCGGTTGTACCCGGTTGGGGGCTGTCGCCGGTGATCTGGGTCTGGATGATCTGGTCCGGGGCGGGATTGGTGATGATCAGCGAGGAGCGTCCCCCGCCTGAGCTTGCGGGCGTCCCCCAGATCAGGGTGTTCGAGTCCGGATTGTCGACTGCGCCAGGGGCGTAACTGGTCCATTCGCCCGTGACGGTGTACTGCCAGTCGGTGACGATGGGCGCGGCCATGGCGCTGGCGCTGCCGAGCAAGCCGACGCACAGGATGGCAAGCATTTTGCGGACTGGGGGATTATGTGTTGTTTTCATGATGTGTCTCTCCTGAACTGAGCGGATGAGGCCCGTGGGGTTGGGGGCATGGGTGTTTCAGCATGGATCGTGCCGGTTTCTTTGCTTTGAATTTTTTCCATTAGAGTCAATGTGTTGTGTTTTTCTGAAGGCGTTTACTGAAAGCCCCCCGGGCGGTCTTGTAAATATTGGCGACACTGGTGCAGTGCAGGTGCTTGCCTTCGGCCGGCGTGCCGTGGGGCTGCGCTGTCATGCTCCCGGGCCCCGGGATATTGTGCAGGGGGGGCGGCCAGTGATTCGTCCACTTGTGAGAGGATGGCGCGCCACAGGGGTTTGACCAGAAAACGCATGTTGTCGATGATCGAGTCCACCCGCATCATGGAGGGCACGCGCAGGCCGCGATGTTCTATCGGCCCGCCAATCTGCTGGATGTCCACACCAAGCCGGGCAAAATGCCGGGCCAGGCGAGGCTCGGTGAGTACGAACAGGGTATGGATGTCATGCCGTAGGGCCAGTGCGACGGCGCCCAGATACAGACCGATCGGAATGTACGGAAAGCGGGGATGGGCCGGGCTGCCAAAGTCGACTTTCTCGATCGACAGGGGTTTGTGGGTTTCACCCTTGCGCCGGCGATATCGGGCGCAGACGGCCAGCCTCGAGACTTCGGCAATTTGCCCGCGTGGCAGGCGGGCCGGATCGACCAGGCTGCGGTCCAGCGAGTGCCGGCAGGCACGTTCAAAGGGCAATTCGCGGTAAGGGTCTTCCGGATCGGTCAGGACCAGCCGGGCGCAGCCGACAGGCTGGCGAGGCAGGCCGCTGGTTTGCAGAAGGCAGTGCAGGCTGTGGCGGTCGAATTCGTCCCGCTCCATGCGGTCCGGACGCACGGGCTCAAAGCCCAGTTCCTCGCAATAGACCTCGTGCCGTATGCGGTGCACGGTGGCCAGTTCGGTTTCGGTCAGTGCGGCCTGTACATGGAAGTACTTCCTGTACCCACTGCCCAGATTGAAGCGGTCGAAGAGTCCCATCATGTCACCTGCTTGAGTAAGGGTTGCAGTGAAGGTGGCAGCGCTCCGGAGCGGTACGCGCAGCCATGGCAAAGGGATGTACCATTTCCGGGCAGATGCCCGTTCCCGGGCCATAATGAAGCTGCGTCACACAGACAAGGTCGCGCCCGGCCTGGGGTGGCAGGCAGCCTTGAACCATCGAACCATCCGCTCAGGAGGCAGATATGGCAGCGCAAGCATTTCTGGAGACAATGGCCGCCACGATAGGGGCAGACAAGGTATTGGGTGCCGACCGGGCCAGTGAGCGTTACGGTGCCAGTACCATGGGCGTGCAGCGGGTGATCGCCGGCGCGGTTCGACCCGCCAGCAGTGACGAGGTGCGCAGTGTGGTGCAGGTGGCGGTGCAGACGGGGGTGCCCTTGTATCCCGTCAGCACGGGCAACAACTGGGGCTATGGCAGCGCCAATCCGGTGATGGACGGTTGTGTGGTGGTGGACCTTTCCGGAATGCGGCAGATTGTCGACTTTGATCCGGAAACCGGGCTGGTCACGCTGGAGCCCGGTGTGACACAGCGCATGCTGCGGGCCTATCTGGACGAGCGGGGCCTGGCCTTTTTGTGTCCGGTCAGCGGCGCAGGCCCGGACTGCAGCCTGATTGGCAATGCGCTTGAGCGGGGTTACGGCATCACGCCGCACGCCGATCACTTCCTGTCCATCATGTCGCTGGAGGCGGTGCTGGCCGATGGGCGGCTCTACCGTCCGCCGCTCGCCGAGTTGGGGTGTTCCGATGTGGACCGGGCATTCAAGTGGGGGGTTGGTCCGTTTCTCGATGGCATGTTCAGCCAGGGGAGCTTCGGCATTGTCACGCGCATGACGATTGCCCTGGCGCCGATACCGGAGCGGGTCGAGGCCCTGTTCTTCGGCGTACCCGAGGATGCGATGCTCGAAGATGCGGTGCACGCCGTGCGTGCCGTGCTGCGGGAGGTGGGCGGCGTGACCGGCTCGGTGAACCTGATGAACATGCACCGGGTACTGTCGATGATGGAGCCGTACCCCCGCGACCGGCTCGATGCGAATGGTCTGATCGAGGCATCGTGCTTGCAGCAGATGGCCAGGCGCAACCAGGTGATGCCGTGGATGGGGGCCGGGGCCCTGTATGGCAATGCAAAGGTGGTGCGGGCGGCAAAATCGGTGATCCGCCAGCGGCTGCGCGGCGTGTCGAAACGCCTGGTGTTCTTCACGCCGGGCTCGGTGAGCTGGCTCAATCGGCTGAGTGCCCATCTGCCGGGGGCGCCTGGGCGCAGCGCACGCAAGATCTTCGGTACGCTCGACAAGACGCTCACCCTGCTGGCCGGGGAGCCGAGCGAAATTGCGCTGCCGCTCGCCTACTGGCTGTCCGGCCGGATGCCTGAGGCCGGACAGCCAATGAACCCGGCACGCGATGGCTGCGGGCTGCTGTGGTACTCCCCCCTGGTGCCGATGAAGCCCCAGGGGGTGCGCACCTATGTCGAAATGGTGAAGCGCATCTGTATTGAACACCGCATCGAACCCCTGATTACGCTGACCAGCGTGTCGGATCGCTGTTTTGACAGCACCGTGCCCATTCTCTTCGACCGGGCCGACCCGCAAGCCGTGGAACGCGCCGGACAGTGCTACCGGGCATTGCTCGCAGCGGGACGCGATGCGGGCTGCGTGCCTTACCGTGCGCCGGTCGATGCCATGCGCTTTTTCATGCCCGACAACACGCCTTACTGGGAGATCGTTTCCGGGCTGAAACATCTCCTTGACCCTTCCGGCATTCTTTCACCGGGTCGCTATGTCCGCAGTTGAGGGCGGAGGTGGCGAAGAAAAAAGCCCAGGCGCGATGCCTGGGCTTTTTCCGTCTTGATGCCTGTTGTCCGGCGTGCGCGGCGATCTGTGCGATCGATTCACTTGTGCCGGCGTGCAAGCCCCAAGCCCAGAAGTCCCAGACCGAGCAGGCCAAGCAATCCGGGCTCAGGGACAGTGTTGGCCTGTACCGAACCGTTGCCCCCGCTGGAGTACCGAGCGCTCAGGTCTGCTGTTGTCGCTGTGGTGCCGAAAAAGGCGCTGGCGTTGTAAAAGGCGGTCTGTGGATCGAAATAACCGGCCGCCAACCCTCCGACGATGCCGAAGGTGACATCCGCATAGCCGGAGGCCAAGCCATTCGCCAGAGAGGTAAAGCCGAGATCCAGAATGCTCAACTCCAGCCACAGTGCGCCATCCAGTGCGCCATCGGCCCGCCCCTGGGAGTTCACCGGAATCGCGAAGTTGGGGGTGTGGTCCACATACACATGCGCCCAGGACTGGCTCAGGTCGAAGCTTCCATCTCGATTCAGGCCGATGCCACCGAAAGCGAAGGTGAGTTCGCACCCGGGGCAGAAGGAGGCCGGACCGCCGCCGGTGGCGGATGAGGTGAGGACGTCGCCTGCGGGATCGTTGACCTGGTAGAACTCGCCCGCCCCGGCCAGGAAAAGCCCCGTGGCCCCAGCGCCACCCTGGCTTGCCAGTACCGTGCCAATGGTCTCGGCGCTCGAGAAACTGTTCAGCGTACCGGCAGGGTCCATGACTGCGCTGTACCACTGCGTGAAGCTGAAGCGCCCGATGAAATCCTCTTCCACTGCGGGCACCGAACCGTCGGTGTAGCTTGGGTCCCAGACCACGCCACCGACGTTGATCGGGGCGGCTTGTGCGCTGAGTGCCAGGCCGCCACCAAGTACCAGTGCGGCGAGCATGCCAGGGGTTTTTATCGTGTTCATTTTGAGTCTCCTGCTGGGGTCGGGGGTGTGTCTTATTGTTATTTCTGTGTCTCCTTTAGCATCAACGGTGCCAGGTGCTATGAAATGTGTTGCAAGATCATGATATGAAAGGACTAATTTTTTATCGAAAGAGTCTTTACAAAACATTGCAAGGTGTGCTTGTAAAGATTCCCGACAGGCGCAAGGGAAAGATGGGCCGGAAAGCGGCGGATGTTTGCGCTAAGCTCGAACAGGGTCGGTGCAGACCCGCAACGTGGTGATTACGGAAGGGACAGGATCATGAATCGAGCGCACCTGAAGTGGATGACGGGCATGCTTGCCCTGTTCATGCTTTCGGCCTTTTCATGGCCGGCGCAGGGGGCCGAGGATGCCGCGCGGGCGCTGGCCCGGGCGGTGCTCGACCGGCCCGATGGACGGGATGCGGTGATGAGCCTGAGCATGACCCTGATCGAGGATGGGCGCAGCCCGCGCGTGCGCAGCATGGTGAGTTACCGGCTCGACGATCCGGGGCAGGGGGTGCGTACCCTGATCCGTTTCACGGCGCCTGCGGACATTGCCGGCACCGGCTTGCTCACCCACGATCCGCTGGTGGGTGACAGCAACCAGTGGATTTATCTGCCTGCGATGAAGCGGGTAAGGCGGGTGGACGCCAACCGCAAGGGCGGACGTTTCGTCAACTCTGATTATTACTTTGAAGACTTGCGCACGCGGCAGGTTGAGCTCGACCGCCACCGTCTGCTTGGACGTGAAGAAGTGGAGGGGGTGATGTGCGAGGTGCTGGAGAGCACCCCGGTTGATTCCACCAATTCGGTGTATGACCGTCGTGTGGCCTGGATAGACCCGAGCACCCTGCTGCCCTTGCGTGTCGAATTCCATGAAGGGGGCGGACGCGCGCCTGCCAAGCGAATGCAGGTTGTCCGTCGGGAACAGGTTCAGGGCTACTGGACCGTGATGGACAGTGTCATGCGCGATCTGAACAGGGGGCATGAAACCCGCCTCGTCACCGAGCGGGTCGTGTATGACCAAGGCCTGCCAGAAAGCCTGTTCGGCACCCGGGCACTTGAGGATGAGCGCAGCGAAAGACCTTACAGACCCTAGTCCGGTGACTATATTCAGCAGAGCCGGCGCAGTTCATGAGGAGGAGAGGCCATGGAGCCGTGGGTGAAGCGGAGGGGGGCGCAGACTCGTGTCATGCTGAGTGTGCTGGGGTACAGTGCGGCCATGTTGCTGGCGAGCACTGCCGCGCATGCGGGGGACGAAGCGGCGGGGTTGGCGCTGTCGGTCGACCAGATACGCCTTGAAGGGGGGCACTTTCTGGAGGCTCCGGGGGTGTCCAGCGGGGTCTTTGCACGCGCAGAGGTGTCCGCTGTGCACGAGGGGGACAACTGGTCACTGGCGCTGGGGGTGATGTTCGATGCTCATGCCCAGGGGGGGGCGCGCAACTTCGAGCGGGTGCGTGCGGAATATGGTGAAAACCATCTGCAGTGGCATGGTGAATCGACCCGTCTGACGCTGGGCACGCAGCGCATCGTCTGGGGACGGGTGGATGAGATATCGCCGGTCGACCGCTTCGGGCGCAATGACTTCTCCCGGGCACTGGTGGATGAGTTGGCAGACCGTCGTCTGGCCACGCCGGCGGTGCGTGCGGAGCACTTCACCGACGACATGAAGCTTGATCTGGTCTGGGTGCCGGTATTCGACCCCTCGCGGATGCCCGAGCGGGAAAGTATCTGGCATCCGGTGGATACCAGACAGGGGCGTCTGCTGGGCATTGGTCAGGCGACCCCGGTGGCAGGGGCCAGCGTGAAGTCGCGCGCCCACGGAAGCGGTGGCGCTGGCCTGCGGCTCACCCGGGAAGGCGATGTTGTCGACCTCGGGTTCAGCGTGCAGCGTGTCAGGCAGACACAACCTTATTACCGCCTTGAGCCGGGCGTGCTGACCACCATGCACCCCTTCAGCTGGGTGCTGGGCGGTGAGCTGGAGGCCGCGCTGGCCGGGGCGACCTGGCGCTTTGAACTGGCCTGGAGCAGCGACGCCCCGGTCACCACGCACACACTGGCTTACCGGACCGTGCCGCGTCTCGATGCCGTGCTGGGGGCCGAATGGTTTCCCGGCGATGGTGAAACCCGCGTTACCCTGCAGCTGGCCAGCCAGCGCCTGATCACCGCGACACCGCTGCTCGACCGCAGCGAGCGTCATGCGCTGACCGGGGAAGTGGAGCACCCCTTCGGACAGGGCCGCTGGAAGGCCGGGCTGCGCTTCATTGTCGGACTGGGCGAGCACGACCTGTATTTGAACCCGCGCATTGCCTATGTCGGTTTCGATCAGCATGAATTGTTTCTGGCCGGGCATGTGTTCAGCGGCTCAGAGCGTACGCTCGGGGGGTATTACCGCGACAACGACATGCTCATGGCGGGCTGGCGGGCACGCTTCTGACGCTCGCGCAGGGCTTTGCCGACATCACGGGGATGAACTGCCGAGTCGATCATGAGTGACGCCTTTCGCCACCTGTTGCGCCTGATCATGCAGCCCCGGGTGCTGGCCTGGAAGACCTGTCTTGCGCTGGTTGTGTTGATTCATGTGCTGTCCCTGTCGATACTCTGGCGTCTGGAGGTGAATAACGCCCCCGAGCTGTACTTTCCGGCATCGGCGCCGGCCACCCAGCTCGAGAATGCGCTGCGCGCCGAATTTCCCAACGACGAACTGCTGATCGCCCTGTTTTCGGGGGGCGACTTGTATGCCGTGCCGGTCTTGCGGGCCATGCATGGCCTTGCGCGAACGCTGGAGCGCTTGCCGGAGGTCGACCGAGTGTTTTCCGTCACCACGGTGGAAGGCATCAGGGGCACGGCCGATGGTTTTGTGGTCGAGCCCCTGCTCGACATGGACCGACTGGAGGCGGGCGAGGCGGCCGGGCGACTGCAGCGAGTGCTCCGTGATCGCTTCGCACCGGGCTGGCTGGCCACCCGGGACGGTCAGTCGGTGGCGCTCATCGTGCGCACGCACCGGCTGAGCGAAAGCCGGGAGCGGCAGCGGGTGGAGGCCGCCTTCCAGCGCGAAGTGGATGCGCATGGCCTGCGCGAGCGCCTGGTGGCCGTGGCCGGCACCGTGGCGCTGGATGTGGCGCAGCTGCGTTCCCTGATGAACGACAGTGTGCGCTTTACCCCGCTGGTGATGGGCCTGGGCCTGTTCCTGATGTACTGGATCGTTGGACGTGCCTGGCCGGTGGCGATCGGGGCGCTGGCCATGAGCACCGTGGTGGTGAGTACGGTGGGGTTCATCGTGGTGCTGGGGCAGCCTTATACCCTGGTCAGTGCAATGTTGCCTACCTTGCTGTCCGCCTATACCGTGGCGAACATCCTGCACTTGTACGCATCGCTGCAACGCATGCGCGACGCGCGCTTTCGACGGCGCAGGCGCGTGCCCTTTGCATTGCAGGCGGTGCACAGGCCAGCGCTGCTCAACATGCTCACCACCAGTGCAGCGATGCTGGCCCTGACCCTGGTGCCGATTCCACCGATTCAGGTGTTCGGTGTCGCAGCGGCATTCGGCGTGCTGATGATTTACCTGACGGTGTTCTACCTGATGCCCGGTTTGCTCATGCATTTCGACCGGGGGGTGTGGCCGGCCGGGCGCAATGGGTTCAGCTGGGCCAGGCGTCTGGCCTATCGGCTGACGCTGTTCAGCATGCGGCGTGCGGGCTGGGTGTGTGCCCTGGTGGGCGTGGCCGGGGTGCTCGCGGTGCCGCTGGTGCTGCAGGTGCGTGCGGAATCGGACCTGCTCAAGTTCTTCAGCGACACACATCCGATTACCGTGTCCACCGAACGCTTCGAGCGGGCCCTGGTCGGGGTGACTGCGCTGGAGCTGGTGGTGGATGGGCCGGGGCGCGATGCCTTCAAGCAGCTGGAGTACCTCACACAGGTGCGCGATGTGCAGGACTGGGTGGAAAGCCTGCCCGAAGTGGATCGCAGCGTTTCGATGGTCGACATCATCGAGGAGATGCACTGGGCCTTCTTCGAAGAGGAAGAGGCCTATCGGGCGCTGCCCGATGATCCTGAATTGATCAGCCAGCTGCTGCTGGTGTATGACGGTGTCGATCTGCGCGAGTTGGTGAATGGTGAGTTCGACCGGACGCGCATTCTGCTCAACCTGAACGTGCATGGTGCGAATGCGATCCAGGCGGTGATCGAACGCATCGAAACGCATCTGGCGCACAGGCCGATGCCGGGGCTGGTCTGGCAGGTGGCCGGTTATGGGCGCCTGTTTGCCGACCAGGAAGACCTGCTGGTGCAGGGGCAGTTGCGCAGCCTGATCGGGGCCTTCGGCCAGATCACGGTCATCATGCTGTTGTTATGGCGCTCGCTGCCCACCACCGCGATCAGCATGCTGCCCAACATGGCCCCGTTATACTGCATCTTTGCGCTGATGGGGGCCTCGGGCATTGAACTGGATCTGGCCACCGTGCTGATAGCCAGTGTGGTGCTGGGCATCACCGTGGATGACACGATCCACATTTTCCACAACTATGTGGAGCGGCGTCGAAAGGGATTTGGGGTGGTGTTCTCGATGGCGCGCAGTGCCCGCCTGACCGGTCGCGCGGTGGTGGCTACATCGGTGTTGCTGATTGCCCAGTTCCTGATCCTGACGGGGTCGGATTTTCAACCGACCGCCAGCTTCGGCCTGCTGGCTGCAACCGGCCTGCTGGCCGGCCAGTTGATGGACCTGATGCTGCTGCCGGCGCTGCTGGTGCTATGGAATAAGTTGCCCCTGCGCCGGCGCTGGCTGCAGGTGTGAGGGAGGGCTGGCGTAGACGGCGCAATCCAGTGGCCTACTGAATCACCATGTTGTCGCGGTGCATGACTTCCGGCGCATCCGCGTAGCCGAGCAGGCTGGCAATCGCAGTGCTTGGCTGGCGGGCGATGCGCCGGCATTCACTGCTGCTGTAGTTGACCAGACCACGGGCAATCGTTTCACCCTGCAGGCTGCTGCAGGCCACGGCGGCGCCACGCTCGAAATCGCCACGCACCTCGACCACGCCCACCGGCAACAGGCTGCGACCGGCACGCAGGGCGGCCATGGCACCGTCGTCAATCACCAGTGTGCCGGCCAACTGCAGATGGTCGGCCAGCCACTGCTTGCGCGCCTGCAGACGGCTGCTGCTGGCATGCAGCAGGGTCCCGATCGGCTCGGCACTGCACAGTCGGATCAGCACATCGGCTTCGTGACCACTGGCAATGCAGGTATGTGCGCCGCTGCGCGCTGCGCGCTGCGCGGCACGAATCTTGGTGATCATGCCGCCCTTGCTGATGCCGCTGCCGGCGCCGCCGGCCATCGCCTCGTAGCTGCGGTCCTCGGCGCGGCCTTCGCCCACCAGGGTGGCTTCGGGGTTGCTGCGCGGGTCGGCCGTGTACAGGCCCTGCTGGTCGGTCAGGATGATCAGCGCGTCGGCCTCGATCAGGTTCGCCACCAGGGCGCCCAGGGTGTCGTTGTCGCCGAACTTGATTTCGTCGGTGACGATGGTGTCGTTTTCGTTGATGATCGGCACCACCCCCAGTTCGAGCAGGGTTTTGAGGGTGGTGCGTGCATTCAGATAACGCCTGCGGTCGGCCAGGTCCTCGTGGGTGAGCAGGATCTGGGCCGTGTGCAGGTCGTGGCGCGAAAAGGCTTCTTCGTAGGCCTCCACCAGTCCCATCTGGCCGACGGCCGCCGCCGCCTGCAGCTTGTGCATCTCACCGGGGCGCTTGCTCCAGCCCAGGCGTTGCATGCCGGCTGCAATGGCGCCGGATGAAACCAGTGTCACTTCCTTGCCGGCTGCGCGCAGCGCGGCAATCTGCCGCGCCCAGTCGGCCATCGCCGTCTTGTCCAGTCCGGTGCCGTTGCGGGTGACCAGGGCACTACCGACCTTCACGACGAGTCGGCGAGCCTGACGAAGCGTGTCTCTCATGGTGTATCAGATGTGGGTTGATCGTCCGTCGGGGTGTCGGCATCGTGGGGGGCGTCTCCGTTCCCCGCATCTTCCGCGCCTTCCGTGTCCTCTTCCCCGTACTCCTCGCACTCCTCGTACGTGGCGTGCTCGTTCCCAGGGGGGGCACTGGCAAGGCGTTCGGCTTCGAGCCGCGCCTTGCTTTCGTCCAGAAAGTCCTGCAGCGCAAACACCAGCCGGCGACACCCCTCGCCGTTGATCGCCGAAACCTCGAAATGCTGCTCGACCGGACCATAGCCCTGCAGGAAGGCAGCCACCCGTTCGGCGCGTTCCTCGGCCGGAATCAGGTCGAGCTTGTTGAGCACCAGCCAGCGGGGTTTCTGATGCAGGGTTTCATCGTACTTGCGCAACTCCTCGACGATGGCGTGTGCCTCGGCGACCGGGTCGACTTCGGGATCGAAGGGCGCGAGGTCGACCAGATGCAGCAGCAGATGCGTGCGCTGCAGATGGCGCAGGAACTGGTGCCCCAGGCCGGCGCCTTCGGCGGCCCCTTCGATCAGGCCGGGAATATCGGCGATCACGAAGCTGCGGTTCTCGTCGGTACGTACCACGCCCAGGCTGGGGGCCAGCGTGGTGAAGGGGTAATCGCCCACCTTGGGACGCGCGGCCGAGACGGCGCGGATGAAGGTGGATTTGCCCGCATTCGGCATGCCCAGCAGGCCCACGTCGGCAAGGATCTTGAGCTCCAGCTTCAGGCCGCGCCGTTCGCCGGGTTCGCCCAGGGTGCGTTTGCGCGGAGCCCTGTTGATGCTGGACTTGAAATGGATGTTGCCCAGCCCCCCCCGTCCGCCGCGTGCCACCAGTACCCGCTTGCCGTCCTCGTCGAGGTCGGCGATCGGCTCACCGGTTTCCAGGTCGGAGATCACCGTGCCCACCGGCATGCGCAGGGTGATGTCATCGCCACCCTTGCCGTAGCAGTCACTGCCGCCACCGTTCTCGCCGCGCTGGGCGGTGAAGGTGCGGGTATAGCGGAAGTCGATCAGCGTGTTGAGGTTGCGGTCAGCGACTGCAAAGACGCTGCCGCCCCGGCCGCCGTCGCCGCCATCCGGGCCACCGCGCGGGATGTATTTTTCACGGCGAAAGGATGCACTGCCGCTGCCGCCATCGCCCGCGATGACTTCGATTCGTGCTTCGTCAAAAAACTTCATGATGGGTATGCTTCCGACCTAACAAAAAAGCCCTACCGCAAGGATAGGGCTTTTTTGCATGTGTTTCAGTGCCTTTTCGGCGCCTGCGCGTGATGCGGTGAAGCAGGGCGCTCAGGCAGCCTCGGGCACGATGGTCACGGTGCGACGCTTCAGCGCGCCCTTGACCGAGAACTGCACGGTGCCGTCGGTCAGTGCGAACAGGGTGTGATCCTTGCCGATGCCGACGTTTTCGCCCGGGTGGTACTCGGTGCCGCGCTGACGCACGATGATGTTGCCTGCAACGACGAACTGACCACCGTAGCGCTTCACGCCCAGTCGTTTCGATTCTGAGTCGCGGCCGTTACGCGAACTGCCGCCAGCTTTTTTGTGTGCCATGACGAATTACCTCCTGACGGACGAAGCGGTTAGGCCGAGATCGCTTCGATGCGAAGCTCGGTGTAGTTCTGGCGATGGCCCTGACGCTTCTGGTAGTGCTTGCGTCGACGCATCTTGAAGATCTTGACCTTGTCGTGACGACCGTGGGAAACCACGGTGGCCTTGACAGCGGCGCCCGAGACCACCGGCGTGCCGATCTTCACCGACTCGCCCTCGCCGACCATGAGAACCTGGTCGAGAGTGATTTCGGAGCCCACGTCGGCCGGTATCTGTTCTACCTTGATCTTTTCGCCAGCGGCCACGCGATACTGCTTGCCACCGGTTTTTATCACCGCGTACATGGTGTTGCTCCAGTTGATGGGTTTTGCAAAGAATCGAGCATTCTGGCGAACTGGGTCGGAATAGTCAAGTAAAACAGTGCTCAAGAATGGCTGCGCGGCACCTGCAGAACCCGTCGGACGCGCGGGCAGGCGGTGTGTGAAGCGTTTGCCCGCGTGTGCGCTCAGCCGTTCTGGTGTGTGGTGGGCGAGGTTTCGTCGGCACTGGCCGGGGCGTTGCCTTCCAGCAGCGTGGCCAGTGCGTGGGCCTCGGTGCGGTAATGTGCATGGGGGCTGAGGCGGGTCCACAGGCCGGTGCGCTCCATGGCGTCGATGACTTGTTTCTTGAGTCCGCAGAAGGCGAGTTGCCGATGTTCGCCGCGCAACTGTTCGAGCGTCTGGGAGATGGCGTGCAGGCCGGTGGCGTCGATGTCATTGATGCCGGCTGCCGATACCAGCAGGGTGCGGGTGCCGGGCTGGGCATTCACGCTGCCCTTGGCCGCCTGCTCGAAGGCTTCGGCCGTGACGAAGGTCAGCGGGCTGTCGAAGCGCATGATCACCAGGTCCGGGGCGGGGTGGGACAGCCCGAAGCGCTCCAGGTCGCGGTAGGTGCCATCCGGGTGCAGGCCGAGCAGGGCCACCCGGGGGCGCATGTCGCGATACAGCATCAGCGCGAGCGACAGCAGCAGGCCGGTGAGAATGCCGTTCTGGATGTTTGGAGCGAAGAGCAGGGTGGCAGCAAAAGTTACCGCCGAGGCCAGGCCGTCGGCGCGACCGGCCTGCCAGGCGCGTGCCAGAGCGCGCGGGTCGAGCAGACCGGCGACCACTTGCAGGATGACTGCGGCCAGCACGGCCACCGGTAGATGCCACAGCAGCGGGGTGAGGAACAGCACGGCGAGCAGCACCACCAGCGCGGTCAGCAGCGAGGACAGGCCGCTGCGTGCGCCGCTGGCATAGTTCATGGCTGAGCGTGAGAAGGACGCACTTACGGGCAGTGAGCCGGACAGGGCCGAGGCGATCTTCGCCAGACCCTGGCCGATGAGCTCCTGGTTGCGGTTCCACTGCTCGCCCAGCCGGGCGCTGATCAGGGTCGCACTGGAAGTGGCTTCCATGAAACTCACCAGTGCGATGACGAAGGCCGCCGGCAGCAACTGGGCGGCCGTCTGCCAGTCGATGTCGGGCAGGGCCAGCGGTGGCAGCCCTTGCGGAATGGCACCGATGACCTTGCCTCCGCTGGCTTCGAAGCCTGTGAGCGCGGACACCGTCGTGGCCACGGCCACCACGAACAGCACGCCGGGCAGTCTGGGGGCGAAGCGTCGCAGTACCATCAGGCTCGCCAGGGCGCAGCCACCGTAGGTCAGCGACAGCCAGTGGCTGCCGGGCAGTTGTTCGAGCAGGCCGGCAAAACCGATCAGAAAGTGCTCGGCGCGGGGCATCGGCAGGCCCAGCAGGGCGGGAATCTGCGACAGGCAGATGAGCAGTGCGGCCGCGTTGATGAAACCGGTCATGACCGGGCGGGACAGCAGATTGAGCAACCAGCCGGCCTTGAAGGCTCCCAGCGCGAGCTGAATCAGCCCCGACATGAGCGCCAGCACGATGGCCAGAGCGATGAAGGCGGGTGTATCCGGAGAGGCCAGCGGCATCAGGCTGGCGCCGGTCAGCAAGGCGGTGAGGGCGACGGGGCCGGTGGACAGCTGGGCACAGGAGCAAAACAGTGCGCCGATCACCGCAGGCAGCAGGGCGGCATACAGGCCGATGTAGGGCGGCAGGTTGGCGAGTTGGGCGTAGGCCATGGCCTGCGGCACCATCACCAGCGCCACGGAAATGCCGGCGATCAGATCGCCCCGGATGCCATACCGTTTCCACTGGCGTGGCCATGCGAGAAAGGGCAGCAGACGGCTCAGTCGGTCGGACATGGCAAATCGGAAACCTGTATGAGGGCAGGAGGGTGGGAGGGTGACGTGCGGCACAGGCCGGAAGGGGGTAGCTCGGGCAATATATTAGCAAATCCTGTGTTGGGTCTGCTCCTGGCGCCATTTTGTCTTGTCCGACAAGTGCAGAAGGGCGGTATGAGGTGACAAGCGGTAAAGGCTTGCAGTAGCATGCACGAACTTGTCAGACAAGTCGGTGGAAAACATGCCGGATTCGCTGTCCCTGTCTTCATCCCTGTCCTCGTCTTTTGCTTCCTGTCCTGGCGGGGGTGGTCCCGCATTGGGCGAAACCGTGGCCCATGATCTGGAGCGCTGGATTGTGCGCGCCGGTCTGGCGGCAGGCGACCGCTTGCCGTCCGAAAAGCTGCTGTGCGAACGCTTCGGTGTGAGCCGTGCGGTGATTCGCGAGGCGATTGCCCGGCTGAAGGCCGAGGGCGTGATCACCACCCGTCAGGGAGCGGGTGCGTTCATTGCGGCCCTGCCCGGACGCAGCAGCTTTCGGTTCGACCGTTTGCAGCAGGCCAGTCATGACGAACGGCATGCGGCGATGGCGCAGATGTTCGAGTTGCGCTATCTGATCGAGCGTGGTGCGGCCGAGCTGGCTGCCATGCGGCGCACGCCCGCCGATCTGCAGCGTATGCAGGCGGCGCTTGAGCGCATGGAGCGGGCGCTGGTTCGGCGCACGGATGCCGCCATCGACGATGACCTGTTTCATGTGGCTGTTGCCGAGGCGTCGCACAACCCGCAACTGGCCCGCTTCCTGGCTTATATGGGGCGCCAGCTGTCCGATACCCGGGTGCCCACCTGGAGCCGCACCGGGCATGCGGCAGGCTGGGCACGTGTGGCGCATGAGGAGCACTGCCGCCTGTATTCGGCCATCGAACGCGGCGATGCGGGGCAGGCCAGGAGGCTGGCCGAGGCTCATATCCTGGATGCGGCACAGCGCCTGGGCCTGCCTGCGCTGCCTTGGCTGGCGGGCGGGCGTGAGACCGGGAATATGGCTGGAAATATGGCCGGAAATATGGCCGGGGGGGCGTCCGGCTACGGGGCTGCGGCCCTTTCCTTCGATATGGAACAGACCCGTGGGGAGCAGTCCGATGGATGAACAGATTCCGCTGTCGCCACACAGGCCCGCGCCTGAAGAAGCGGTGCTGCTGGGCGAACGGGAAGCAGACTTCAGTCGTGTGGACAAGGCCGAGGTGGTGCAGGCACTCGCCAGGGTGTTGCCACCGGGGGCGCTGATCCATGCCCCGGAGGCTTTGCGGCCGTATGAATGTGACGGCCTGGCGGCGTTTCGCTGTCTGCCGATGGTGGTGGTGCTGCCCGAAACCGAAGCGCAGGTGATCGAAGTGTTGCGGCTGTGTGCCCGCCTTGGCGTGCCAGTGGTCGCGCGCGGGGCCGGCACCGGCCTGTCCGGCGGTGCGCTGCCGCATGCGCAGGGGGTGCTGCTGTCCTTGGCGCGCTTCAATCGCATCATCAGCATCGATGCACATGCGCGTACGGCCGTGGTGCAGCCGGGCGTGCGCAATCTGGCGATCTCCGAGGCGGTGGCCGGGCACGGGCTGTATTACGCACCTGACCCGTCCTCGCAGATTGCCTGCACGATCGGTGGCAATGTGGCCGAGAACTCCGGTGGGGTGCATTGCCTGAAGTACGGGCTGACGGTGCACAACCTGCTGCGCGTGCGGGGGGTGAGCATCGAGGGCGAGGTGCTGGAGTTGGGCAGTCATGCCCCGGATGCGCCGGGCTATGACCTGATGGCGCTGATCACCGGTTCGGAGGGCATGCTCGCCGTGGTCACCGAGGTCACCGTCAGGCTCACTCCGCGACCCCGCCTGGCGCAATGCCTGCTGGCCAGCTTTGACGATGTGGTGCGGGCGGGCGATGCGGTGGCGGCGATCATTGCAGCCGGCATCGTGCCCGCCGGACTGGAGATGATGGACCAGCCGGCCACGGCAGCGGTGGAGGAGTTCGTGCGGGCCGGTTATCCGCTCGACGCCCGGGCCATCCTGCTGTGCGAGTCGGATGGCACGCCCGAGGAGGTGGCCGACGAGGTCGAGCGCATGCGCGCCGTGCTGCTTGCGGCCGGGGCCACCGAGGTGCGGGTGTCGCGTGACGAAGCGGAGCGCCTGCGCTTCTGGGCTGGCCGCAAGGCGGCCTTTCCGGCTGCGGGGCGTCTTTCGCCGGACTATTACTGCATGGATGGCACCATTCCGCGCAAGCGCATCGGTGAAATGCTTGCCGCCATCCAGGATATGGAGCAGCGCTATGGCCTGCGCTGCATCAACGTGTTTCACGCGGGTGACGGGAATCTGCATCCGCTCATCCTGTTCGATGCCAATCTGCCCGGTGAGCAGGAACGTGCCGAGGCGTTCGGTGCTGAAATCCTGGAGTTGTCGGTTGCGCTGGGGGGCACCGTCACCGGTGAGCATGGTGTGGGGGTGGAGAAAATCAACCAGATGTGCAGTCAGTTTGGCCGTGCGGAGCTGGAGATGTTCTTCAGGGTCAAGGCGGCTTTCGACCCGGCCGGTCTGCTCAATCCGGGCAAGGCCATCCCCACCCTCAACCGCTGTGCCGAGTACGGACGCATGCGTGTGAGCAACGGACAGCTGCCGTTTCCCGAGTTGCCGAGGTTCTGAGCATGGAGAAGGGCTGGATTCAGTTTCTGCTGGTGGTGGTGCCGGTGCTGTCCCTGCTGGGGTCATGGCTGGCACTCAAGACCATTGCCGACCGGCAGGGTACGGTGCGGCGCGATGAACGGGTGGATGGACAATGAGCGACTGTACCCAGACATGGCGTGAGCGGGTGTGCGAGGCACGCGCGTTGAGCACGCCGTTGCGCCTGCGTGGCGGCGGCAGCAAGGATTTCTACGGCCGCCAGCCGACGGGTGAGTTGTTCGATACCCGCGAGCATCACGGCATCGTCAATTACGAGCCCACCGAGCTGGTGGTCACCGTGCGCGCCGGCACGCCGCTGGCGGAGCTCGATGCGCTGCTTGCCTCACACCGCCAGATGCTGGCGTTCGAGCCACCCTGTTTCGGAGGACGGGCTACTGTGGGCGGCTGCGTGGCGGCAGGCTTGTCCGGGCCGCGCCGCATGGCGGCGGGGGCAGTACGCGATTTCGTGCTCGGTGTCAGAGTGATCGATGGCCGTGGCGAGGTGCTGTCCTTTGGTGGCGAGGTGATGAAGAACGTTGCCGGCTACGATGTGTCGCGCCTGATGGCCGGCAGCCTGGGCACACTGGGGCTGTTGCTGGACGTGTCGCTGAAGGTGCTGCCGCGCCCCTTGCGCGAGATCAGCCTGCGCCAGCGTCGCGACGAGGCGGGCGCCATCGATCTGATGAATCGCTGGGCCGGCCAGCCACTGCCGGTGAGTGCCACGGTATGGCACGATGGCTTGCTCACCGTGCGCCTGTCCGGGTCGGATGAGGCGCTGGATGCCGCCATCGACCGGGTGGGCGGCGATCTGCTGACCCCCGACGAGGCCACCGCTTTCTGGGCCTCGGTGACGGAGCAGCAGCTCGCATTCTTTGCCGACACCGGCACGCCGTTGTGGCGCGTGGCGGTGCCGGGCACGGCTCCCCCGCTGGCCTTGCCGGGCGAGCAGCTGATCGAGTGGAGCGGCGGACTGCGCTGGGTGCGCACCACGCTGGCCGAAGCCGAGCTGCGCGCCAGAGTGCAGGCGCTCGGCGGCCATGCGCTGCGTTTCCGGGGCGGGGCGCGGGATGGCGAGGTGTTCCATCCCCTGTCTGCACCGTTGATGACGGTGCACTGCCGGCTCAAGCAGGCTTTTGACCCGGACGGCCTGTTCAACCCGGGCCGACTCTATCAGGGAATCTGACCATGCAGACCCAGCTTGCCGACTTCATCCGCGATACCGCAGCCGGGCGCGAGGCGGACGAAATCCTGCGCAAATGCGTGCATTGTGGCTTCTGCACGGCCACCTGTCCGACCTATCAGCTGTTGGGCGACGAACTCGATGGGCCGCGTGGGCGCATCTATCTGATCAAGCAGATGCTCGAGGGCGGCGAGGCGGGCGAGGAAACCCGCCTGCACCTGGACCGGTGCCTGACCTGCCGGTCGTGTGAAACCACCTGTCCGTCCGGCGTGGAGTATTCGCGTCTGGTCGACATTGGCCGTGAGTTGATCGAGCGCCGGGTGCCGCGCCGGGGGGGCGAGCGGATGCTGCGCTGGGTGTTGCGCGAGTTGGTGCCGCGCCGGACGGTGTTTTCTGCGGCGCTGGGGGCCGGGCGCGCAGTGCGTCCGCTGCTGCCGGCCACGCTCAGGGACAAGGTGCCGCCATTGCGTTCCCCCGGTGTCTGGCCGCGCAATGCCCATGCCCATGCCCGGCGCATGTTCGTGCTGGCCGGCTGTGTGCAGCCCGCGATGGCGCCTTCGATCAATGCTGCCGCCGCGCGGGTGCTCGACCGGGCGGGTGTGGCCCTGAGCGAGGCGCCACGGGCGGGGTGCTGTGGGGCGGTGCGCTTTCATCTGAATGACCCTGAAGGTGCACGCGATGACGCACGCCGCAATATCGATGCATGGTGGCCGGCGATCGAGGCGGGCGAGGTCGAAGCCCTGGTGATGACCGCATCGGGCTGCGGGGTGCAGGTCAGGGATTATCCCTACCTGCTGGCGGCCGATTCGCGCTATGCCGCACGGGCGAACAGGGTGGCGGAGCTGACCCGCGACATCAGCGAGGTAGTGGCCGCAGAAGCTTCGCGCCTGACACCGCTGCTGGCATCGGCGCGTGTCGCAGGGCGCCCCCTGCCGTTTGAACGGGTGGCCTTTCATGCTCCTTGCACGCTGCAGCACGGCCTGCGTATCCGGGGCGTGGTGGAAGGTCTGCTGGGCGATGCCGGTTTCGTGTTGCAGGCAGTGCGCGATGCGCACTTGTGCTGTGGCTCGGCTGGTACCTATTCCCTGCTGCAACCCGAACTGGCGCAGCGCCTGCGCGACAACAAGCTGTCTGCGCTGCAGGCGCATGAGGCACAGTGCATTGCCACGGCCAATATTGGCTGCCTGACGCATCTGGCCGGCGGCACCGATACCCCCGTGCGCCACTGGGTGGAGTTGCTCGACGCCTGCCTGCATTCGCCCGGCACAGACCGTTGACATGGCGAGGCGATTTTTTCGCATTCACCCGGCCCCATGGAGGGCCTGCGGTTGCTATCATGGCGCTCCATCTTTACGTTGCTTGTCATGTCTATCAACATTGAAACCTGTGTTGCGCGTCACATAGGAGATCGCTCCGAGCAGCAAGACTGTGTCGGCCTGTTCGGTCACCCGACCCGGCCCGGTATGATGATCGCGGTGCTTGCCGACGGCATGGGGGGGCACAGCGGCGGTGCCATGGCCTCGGAGCAGGTGGTGCTCAAGGCCAGACAGAACTTCGAAGCCTATGCACCGAACTCCGAAACGCCGGAACATTTGCTCGAAAGCATCGTCAATGAAGCGCATGTGGTGATTCGCCTGACCCGCTTCACCAGCGAGAAGGACCCGCACAGTACCGCAGTCGTGCTCATGCTCCAGCCCGAGCGTATTGACTGGGTGCATTGTGGCGACTCCCGCCTGTATCATTTCCGGGGTGAGCAGACCGTGAGCCGCAGTCCCGATCACTCACTGGTGGGGGAGTTGCTGCGCAAGGGCCGGCTGGACGAGGCGGGTACGCTCACGCACCCGCAGCGCAACGTCCTGCTGTCCTGCCTGGGCAGTGAGCGGGAGCCGCGCATCGATCATGGCAAACTGTCGCCACTGGTGGCCGGAGACAGTTTTCTGCTGTGCTCCGATGGGCTGTGGGCGTACTTTCCGGATGACGAGCTGGCCAGCATTGTCCACCGGCACAGTGCCCGGGAGGCTGCGCGCCTGCTGGTCAATCTGGCACGCGAGCGGGCGATGGGCGGGGGGGACAACATCTCCCTGGCGATCGTCAAGCTGGTGGAGGCGGAAAGGCGTCGCACGCCCAAGTAGGGGGGGCGAGGCGGGTGGGACGCGTGAAATGCACCGATGAAGTGCATTTGCGGGTTGCGCTCGGCGTTTCTATGAGTATGATCGAATGCTCACCTGCAACACGACCCGAGCAACGCGCGTGACCAAAAGTGACGGGAGCGGACTCAGGATTCTGCGATCGGCGGGACGTCACTACAAGACAAGAATCGATGTGGGTGCCATGTTTCATGACATGCCGGACGGGCAAAAACCGTAGCATACTGCCCGGACTGCATGTCACATTACCGAACCAATTTCAGGAGGAGTGCTGATGCCTCTGTTAATCGGAGTGCCTGCCGAGGCCGTAGCCGGAGAGCGCCGCTTGCCGGTGGTGCCGGAGACGGTCAGGAAATACGCCGACCTGGGCGTGCAGATCAGGATGCAAAGCGGTGCCGGGGTTCCGGCACATTATCGTGACGAGGCGTTCCAGAACGTCGAGTTCGTCGAAACGGCCGAAGCGGCCGTGGCCGACGCCTCGGTGGTGCTGTGCGTGCAGCCGCCCACCGAGGCGCTGATCGAGGCCATGCCCGACGGTAGCGTGCTGGTTGGCATGCTGCAGCCCTGGGCCAGCAAGGCGCGTCTCGAACAGTTGTGCCGCAAGAACATCACTGCGTTTTCGCTGGAGCTGCTGCCGCGCATCTCGCGTGCGCAGAGCATGGATGCCCTGTCCAGCCAGGCGGCTGCGGCGGGTTACCTGTGCGCGCTGATTGCGGCTGACCACAGCCCGAAGTTCTTCCCGATGATGACCTACGCGGCCGGCACCATTCGCCCCGCCAAGGTGCTGGTGATCGGTGCCGGTGTGGCCGGCCTGCAGGCCATTGCCACCGCCCGCCGTATTGGTGCGATGGTCGAGGCCTACGATGTGCGCCCGGAAACCCGTGAGCAGATCGAGTCGCTCGGGGCCCGCTTCGTGGATACCGGCGTGTCGGCCGTGGGAGCAGGGGGGTATGCCCGCGAGCTGACCGAAGAGGAAAAGGCCCAGCAGGCCGAGCGCCTGGGCAAGGCGGTGGCGCAGTGCGATGCACTCATCACCACGGCCGCGATTCCGGGGCGCACCGCTCCGCGCATCATCACCGCCGACATGATTGCCCGCATGAAACCGGGTGCCGTGGTGGTCGACATGGCGGCCGAAAGCGGCGGCAACGTCGAGGGCACGGTGGCCGGTGAGAAGACCTGGATCGGCGACGTGCTGGTGATCGGTCCCACGCATATTGCCAGCCGCATGCCGGTGCATGCGTCCGAGATGTATTCCAAGAATGTGTTCAACTTCATTTCCCCGTTCCTGAGAAACGGCGCGCTGGTGCTCGACTGGGAAGACGAGGTGATGGCCGGAACCTGTCTGACACATGCTGGCAAGGTGATGAGTGCCCGTGTCCGCGAGGTGCTCGGACTTGAAGGAGGCGAATGATGGAAGGCTTTACCGCGCTGTACATTTTCATGCTGGCGGCGTTCACCGGGTATGAGGTGATTTCGCGTGTGCCGGTGATCCTGCACACCCCGCTGATGTCGGGGTCCAACTTCATTCACGGTGTGGTGCTGATTGGCGCGATGATCGCACTGGGCAAGGCCGATCCGGACGAGCCCCTGCAGCAGTTCATCGGATTCATCGCAGTATTCCTGGCGGCAGCCAACGCGGCCGGTGGTTATGTAGTCACCGAGCGCATGCTGGCGATGTTCAAGACAGGCAATGCTCGCCAGGGAGGCGCGAAATGACATCAAACTGGTTCGTGAACGCGACTTACTTCATCGCCACGCTGCTCTTCATCATGGGCCTGAAGGCCATGAGCTCGCCGGTGACCGCACGGCGCGGCATCGTCTGGGCGGGCATTGCGATGGTGGCCGCCACCGTGGTGACCTTCTTCATTCCGGGGATGAGCAACTTCGGGCTGATGATCCTGGCCATCGCGCTCGGCGGCGGTGTGGCCTGGTGGTACGGCAAGGAGGTCAAGATGACCGACATGCCGCAGATGGTGGCGATCTACAACGGCATGGGCGGTGGTGCCGCCGCCGCGATTGCGGCAGTGGAAATCATCAAGGGCGCACCGCATGGCGCGATGACCACCACCTTGCTGATTTTTGGCGCCGTCATCGGTTCGGTGGCCTTCAGTGGCTCCTGCGTGGCCTTCGCCAAGCTGCAGGGCCTGATGAGCAAGACGGTGAAGCTGCCCGGGCAGAACAGCATCAACTTCTTCCTGACCATGCTCACCTTGGGTATTGGCCTGACCATCGGCTACTCCGGCAACCCGGGCGGTTTCGAGATTTTCCTGTTCTTTGCGCTGGCGCTGGTGCTCGGTGCCGTACTGGTGCTGCCGATCGGCGGTGCCGACATGCCGGTGGTGATCTCGCTGCTGAACGCCTTCACCGGCCTGGCCGTGGGCTTCAAGGGTTTCGTGCTCGGCAACCCGGCCCTGATCGTGGCCGGTATCGTGGTCGGTGCTTCGGGTCTGCTGCTCACCCAGTTGATGGCCAAGGCCATGAACCGTCCGATCCGCAACATCATCTTCGCGCCGCTGACCGGTGCTGCATCCGAATCTTCGGGTGAGGGCGTTCAGGGCACGATGCGCGAACTGTCGGCACTGGATGCCGCTTCCCTGATGCGTTATGGCCAGAAGGTCATCATCATCCCGGGTTACGGCATGGCCGTAGCCGGTGCCCAGCACAAGGTGTGGGAGATGGCCCAGCTGCTTGAGGAAGGGGGCGTCGAGGTGGTGTTCGCGATTCATCCGGTGGCCGGCCGCATGCCGGGTCACATGAATGTGCTGCTGGCCGAGGCGGGTGTGCCGTATGACAAGATCTTCGATCTGGAAGAAATCAATGCCGATTTTGCCCAGGCCGATGTTGCACTGGTGATCGGTGCCAACGACGTGGTCAACCCGGTGGCACGTACCGACAAGTCCAGCCCGATCTACGGCATGCCGATCCTGAATGCGGATCTGGCGCACAATGTGATCGTGGTCAAGCGCGGCAAGGGGGCTGGTTATTCGGGAATCGAAAATGCGCTGTTCTACAAGGACAACTGCCGCATGCTGTACGGCAATGCGCAGGAGGCGATTGCCGAAGTCATCACGCATGTGAAGGCGCTCGAGGTCTGAGCCCTCGTATGTGAGTGTGTTGAAAGGGCGGGCGCTTCGCAATCGTGCGGGGCGCCCGCCCTGCCGTTTACGGGGCTTTCTTTGGCGAATCTGGGAGAAAGCGCGTGGGCCTGTGCCCCTACGGGCTCAAGCCCGGCCTGCTGCCGCCGTTAACAGCGCATGGGTTCCTGTGTTCCAGGGGTTGGCGTGCAATGGGTGTGCAATCATGAAGCCGGGGTGGTGGATGTTCTTCTGGGGGGTTTGGCTGTCGGGTGCCGTTCTGGCCCAGACGCCGGCCGACAGCATGACCGGCAATGCTGCGGCGATGCCTGCTGGGACGGAAGAGGCAGAAGAAACGGAAGGAGCGGAAGCGCGTGCGCGGCCGGACTTCCGGGATACGTCGCGCTACCGTTTTCCGGCCGTGGCCGATACCGTGCATCATTTGCAGATGATGAGTTATGCGATGCAGTTGCGTGAGTATTGTGCCAATCTGCGCGTGAGCGATGACTTTGTGCGCAACCGCCTGGCGCGCTTCAGCCAGTTGACCGGACGTGAAGAAGACTGCAACAGTCTGGCCGATTACTGGAATTGAGTCGGACGGTCCTGCTTCAGGCAGGGGGGGCGCCTTGGGGCTGTTCGCCCAGATTGCGCAAAAAGTCGCGCGCATCCATGGGGGGGCCGAACAGTGGCCCTTGCTGCAGATGGCAACCGAGTGCCGACAGAAAGGCCTGCTGGGCCTCGCTTTCCACACCTCGCGCGTAGACTTCCAGTGACAGCACGGTGGCCATTGTGGCGATGGCCTCGACCACGGCTTCGCTGTCCTCGTCGCACCCCACTCCGGCAACCAGTTCGGGGTGCAGCTTGAGGGCCTGCAGCGGGTAGCGCTTGAGCTGTGGAATTGAGGACAGACCGCGTCCGAAATCATCGATGGCCAGCGTCACGCCCATGCCATGCAGCGTCGCCAGGCTGCGAGCCAGCTGCTCCTCGCCATCTGCCTGCAGCACACGCTCGTCCAGATCGAGCACCAGCCGGGCTGCGGGCAGGTCCGAGCGTTCCAGCGCCAGTTGCACCCGTGCCACCAGATCGCCGCGAAGGGCCTGACTGGCCGACACATTCACGGTCAGTCGTTTGGGGTACGCTGGACAATGTGGCCAGCGGGCCGCCAGCTGACAGGCTTGTTGCAAGGCCCAGTCGCTGAGTTGTGCAATCAGGGCCTCATCCTGCACCAGTTCGTGAAAGCGCCCGAAGGGCGTCAGACCCTGGCTGGGGTGGTGCCAGCGCAACAGCGCCTCGCCTGCAAGAACCTGTCCGCTGCGGACATCCATGAGGGGTTGAAAATGCAGTTCGAGTTGATTGTCGAGCAGGGCCGAGCGCACGGCAGCCGTGATCGCGGCGTGCTGAGGCGTGTCGCGTTGCCGGAGAGGGCCGGAGGGCGTTTGTGCGAGCGGTGCAGGTGCCTGGGCAGGGGGGGCGGGCAGGGTGTGGGTGGAAAGGTTGTCCGGAGCGTTGAGGACCAGTACATGCCAGCCCGGCTTGGGGCCGTTCAGCAGGCGGGCCTGCAGTTCGGGGGTGGCGTTGCTGGACGGCCGGTCAGGGCTGACCCGCTCGAGTGCGACGAATTTCTCGGGATGGGCGCTTGACCAGTCGAGCCGGAGCACGTTGGCCAGTGGCTGGCCGGTGAGTGCGGCGCGATCGCCGTCGAGCAGACGCAGCGCAGCCGCATTGAGGGCGCTGATGCGTTGCTCGGCATCGACCACCAGCACTGGCTGATTGACGATGGCCGCCAGGCGTGGCCACAGGTCATCGCGCCTGGGGGGCGATGCGGGGGTTTGTTCGGAGAGATAATCCGGGCTCAGGATCAGTGCATGCATGCCCGGTCTGAGCCGGGCGGCGGCAATGAAGCGCATGGTGCGGTGTCGTCCGCCGGGCAGGCTGACATTCAGGCTGCCGCGCATCTCGCCTTGGATCAGCAGACGGGCGCGTGCTTCGAGAAAAGCCTTTTCCGACGGAAACAGGGTGGACAGGGGGCAACCGACCAGTACGCGGTAATCGCGCTCCAACAGGCGGCAGGCGGCCGAGTTGACCTCCAGGATGGTTTCATCGCCGGTGATGATCAGGCCTTCATCGATGAGTTCGAGCAGGCCCAGATACAGTCCGGTCTCCAGCCCTTCGGAGAAGTCGGCTACGAAAGGTTCGGACGGTTTTCCGCCCTGGGGCGTGGCGTTGGCTTTCATCGGATGGCTCATGTGTGCAGGCCGGTTGCCCGGCGTGGGTCACTGTGCCATCAGAATACGCCGCCCCGCAAAATCCCTTGCGCGGAAAAGGGCGGTAAGCCGGCCGCTTTTCCGCCCGGAGCGGGGGCAAAGCGGCTGGGTCAGCCCTGCGGGTCGGGTTTTCGGCCCAATCCGCCCAGCAGGAAGGCGATGGGCCGCTGCTGGCGACCGCTGACTGCGACCGGTGTCGTCGCAGCCAGGCTGGCCAGTGCGGAAGTGCCTTCCAAGGGGTTGGACGCGGCGCTTGCAGTCGGTGCGGCGGAGGGCTGGTAGGGTTTGCTGAAGTCGAAACCGTCGGCTGCCACGCGTGGCGTGCTGCGCCCGCCCGGGCGTTTGCCACTGCCACTGCTGCTGCCAGCGCTGCGGGGGCTGTCCTGCCGTTCGGCGCGCCGGCGCGGGGCATCGCTGCTGTCGAAGGCCTGGGCGGTGGCGCTGTTATTGCCGCGACCGCCCCCACGCTTGCGCGCGGCCCCCTCGTGAAAGAAGTCCGGTTCGGGGTCGAAACCGGGGATGACTTCCAGTGGAATGTCCAGTTTGATGAGCTTTTCGATCTCGGCGAGGCGGGATTTTTCCTCGGCGCACACCAGCGACACTGCGTGCCCCTGGCGTCCCGCCCGTCCGGTGCGGCCGATGCGGTGCACATAGTCTTCGGCGGTATGCGGCAGCTCGAAATTGATCACCGAAGGCAGGTCGTCGATATCGATGCCCCGGGCGGCCACGTCGGTGGCCACCAGCACGCGCAGTCGCCCGGCCTTGAAGGCTTCGAGGGTTTCGCTGCGCTGGATCTGGCTCTTGTCGCCGTGAATCGCATCGGCGGCGATGTTGTGACGGGCCAGATAGCTGGCCAACCGGCCACACAGCAGCTTGGTGTCGACGAACACCAGCGCCTGCGTGTCGGGCTGGTGGCGCAACAGGTGGGCGAGCAGGTTGCGTTTCATGCCTGCAGAAACCGGGTGCACCCGGTGGGTGATGGTTTCGGACACCGTGTTGCGCCGGGCAACCTCGATCAGCTTGGGCTGCTTGAGCATCTGGTCGGCAAGCTTCTTGATCTCGTCCGAGAAGGTGGCCGAGAACAGCAGGCTTTGCCGGTTGGCGGGCAGCAACTCGAGAATGCGCCGAATGTCGGGGATGAAGCCCATGTCGAGCATGCGATCGGCTTCATCGAGCACAAGCATTTCCACCTGGCCAAGCTGCAGCGTCTTTTGCTGCACATGGTCGAGCAGGCGGCCGGGTGTGGCCACGATGATTTCCACGCCATTGCGCAGTTCGTTGGTCTGCGCACGCATGTCCACGCCGCCATAGATGCAGACCGAGCGCAGTGGCACATGCTTGCTATAGGTCTTCACCGACTCGTGCACCTGCATGGCAAGCTCACGCGTGGGCGCCAGCACCAGCGCGCGTACCGGGTGACGGGCCGGGCTGGTGGAGGTGCTGGCGTGTCGGGCGAGTTTCTGGATGAGCGGCAGCGTGAAGCCGGCGGTCTTGCCGGTACCGGTCTGGGCGCCGCCCATTACATCGTGACCGGCCAGCACGACAGGGATGGCCTGTTGCTGGATGGGGGTGGGCTGCGTGTAGCCGGCTTCGGCCACCGCGCGCTGCAGCTCGGGAATCAGTCCGAGATCGGCAAAGCTCATAGAGTGTATTCAGAAGGGGCGAGCGGCCTGCGCGCTGCGCCCTGGGCGGATGAACGTGTGACCGGCGCCTGCGCGCACGGAAGCGGCTCGCACCGGCCGGCAGGCCGAAACGGTTGATCGGAAGCCGCAATTATACACGCCTGAGCGTGCACGGCAGGGCGTAATTGCGGCAGTGCGGCAGTGTTGTCCCGGTCATGCAGCGTGCACGCTTCAGCCGGACTGGCGCAGGGCGAGATAGGCGGTGACCTCCTCGCGGTCGTGGTACAGGTGCTTGATGCGCAGCTCGTAATGCCCCACGCTGGCAAGCCGCTTGTGGATGATGTTGCGGCATTGTTCGACCGCCTGCAGCCGCTTTTTCATCGGCAGCTTGAGATTGAACATTGCCCGTCGGCAGCGGCCGCTTGCGACCCAGTCGGCAATCAGGGTGGCGATGCGTGCGGGCTGTTCCACCATGTCGCACACCAGCCAATCCACCGTGCGTCGCGGGCGCCAGGTGAAACCGTCGGCGCGCAGGTGTTCGACCATACCGGTGGCCATTACCGAAGGTGCCATCGGCCCGTTGTCCACCGCCGTCACATGCAGGCCCCGATGGGCCAGTTGCCAGGTCCAGCCGCCAGGGGCTGCGCCCAGGTCAACGGCGCGCAGGCCGGCGCGCAGCGTGCTGTTGCGCTCCTCCTCGGTGAGCAGCGCGAAGAAGGCTTCGGCCAGCTTCAGCGTGGAACGGCTGGCGGCTTCATGTGGCATGCGCAGGCGGGGAATGCCCATGGGCCAGGGAGATTCGTTGGCGGGTAGCGCAGCGCACAGCCACGCAGTGCGGGCATCGCTAAACAGCACATGCAGGCAGGGGCGCGGGGTTTTGCCACGGCTGCGCAGCACGCCGGCTTTCTCGAGCTGGGCCGAAAACGGTTCGGCAAAGCGTCGGCAGAAGCCGGACATCTGTTTGGCGGTGTCCGTGTCCGGTGTTTCCAGTGCGATGTCGCCAAAGCGCTGCCCCGCCGTGCGGGCCGCCTGGGTGAGCGGGGTGGCCCGGTCGCGCTCGGGCAGGTCGTCGACCCGTGCAAACCAGGGCAGCAACTGGCGGGCGAACACCAGCCGGCGCCAGTCGCAGTGCTCGGCGAGTTCTTCAAAACCGATGGCTTCGTTGCAGTAAAAGACCACGAAGGCGCTGCCCTCGCGGGCACGCACATGGCCGTCCAGCCCGATGCGCCGGGCAAGGGCGTCCAGTTCGCCGGCCAGATCGTTCTCGAAGCCGGCACGGCACAGCGCGATCAGGCCGTAGGCAATCGCGCCCGAGGCCGGGGCGGTGTCGAAATGCATGTCGGTAGGTGAGGGCATGATGTGATTGCTATGATGCGCGAACAGGCCGGGATGATACGGCGCCCGGCGCGGGAAAGACAGGAGGAAGCATGGATTACCGGAAACTTGGCAGCAGCGACCTGAACGTTTCGGCAGTGTGCCTGGGCACGATGACTTTCGGCCAGCAAAATACGGCCGCGCAGGCCCATGCGCAGCTGGATCGTGCGCGCGATGCGGGCATCAACTTCATCGACACCGCAGAGATGTATGCGGTGCCGCCGCGTGCCGACACCTATGGTGCCACCGAGCGCATTGTGGGCGACTGGCTGGCCCGCCAGCCGCGCGACCGGATCGTCCTGGCCACCAAGGTGGCTGGCCCGGCGCGCAGCCTGGAGTGGATACGGGGCGGCCCGCCGGCGCTCGACCGTGCCAACATCCGTGCGGCGATCGAGGGCAGCCTGCAGCGGCTGAAGACCGATTATGTGGATCTGTATCAGCTGCACTGGCCAGAGCGCAATCAGCCGATGTTCGGCCAATGGCAGTATGACGCCAGCCGCGAGCGTGAATGCACGCCGATCCGCGCCCAGCTGGAGGCGTTGGCCGAGTTGGTGCAGGAAGGAAAGGTGCGCCATGTCGGGCTGTCCAACGAACACCCCTGGGGGGTGATGCAGTTCGTTCGGCTGTCGGAGGAGTACGGGTTGCCCCGTGTGGTGTCGACCCAGAACGCCTATAACCTGCTCAACCGGGTGTTCGAGTACGGGCTGGCCGAAGTGTGCCAGCGCGAGGCGGTGTCGCTGCTTCCGTATTCGCCGCTGGCCTTCGGACATCTGAGCGGAAAGTACCTGGCCGACCGTCATGCGCCGGGCCGGCTGACCGAGTTCGAGAGCTTTGGTCAGCGTTATGCCAAGCCGGGTGTGCCGGCTGCGGTGCAGGCCCATGTGGCGCTGGCGCGCGAGTGGGGGCTGTCGCCCGCCACGCTGGCGCTGGCGTTCGTGTATCGGCGGCCTTTCGTGGCCAGCACCATCATCGGTGCAACCACGCTCGCTCAGCTTGAAGAAAACCTTGCTGCGTGGGAGGTGGTGCTGGATGAAGCGCAACTGGCTGCGCTGGACGACCTGCATCTGCGCTTCGGTAATCCCGCGCCCTGAGCGGTTCAGTCGGCGGGTTTGGGGGCGGGCGTGCCGCCCCCTTCGCTGATGATGTTGTCGGGCAGGCTGAGCGCCGGCAGGCGGTCGGCGGTCAGTTGCGAGGGAACGACCTCCAGGCTGTTGGCTAGCATATAGTCGTTCATTTCACGCCAGCCCGCAAAGATGGCCGACTTGGGCGACTCCGGGTTGAGCAGGTAACAGTCTTCCAGCGAACGACCTGCATGCCGGCAGGCGCTGCCCACCGCCTTGCCCTCGGTGACCAGTTGCGCCTGTTCCTTGGCTGGATTGGGAATTTCCAGCGTCTCAAGCAGCATGTCGCAGCCGGAGAGCATGAACACAGACGTCAGGATCAGAAGCGTTTTGAGGGTCATAGTGCGCTCGCCCACTGGGCGGATTCAGGTTTCAGGAAAGGCCGCAGCGGCGATGCTTCGGCTTGCTGCCTGGCAGTCGTCATCTTAACGGCACCCCGTTGGCAAATCTTGAAGGAAACCGCTGCGGGGCGCTTGCGTATATGATTGGCGTTGGCAATCCCTCCGTGATTTTCCGGTCTATCTGCATTCTGTCTGTCCGCAGCGGACATGTTTCTACCCTCGAGGTTTCAAATTGATTCGATCCGTCTTTGCCCGTTTTTTGCGCACCAGTTGCGCCGGAGCAGTGACGCTGACCTTGGTCAGCGTGGGTTTCAGCAGTGCGCTCATGGCGGCACCGGCCTCGGGTGGTCCCCGTCAGCTGGTACTGCTGCACCAGCTTGATGCCGACCGTCACCAGGCTTTGTCCGAGCTTGCTACCCGTTTCAACCAGAGCCGACAAGACTTTGTCGTGCGTGTCGAAGCGGGCAGTTGGCAGGAGGGGGCGCAGGCGCACATGCTGATCACCGAAGGTGAGGCTGCGGAGCGTTTCCTGGCCGCCCGTACGCCACGCTACAAGCCTGTGCATGCGGCCATGCGCGAAGCCGGGCTGCCGCTGCAGGCGGTCAAGCCGCCTCCAGTGGTGCCGCGTCATACGGTCGATGCACAGGGGCGCCTGCTGGCCCTGCCAGTGGGCATGTCCACCCCGGTGTTGTATGTAAACCGCGATGCCTTGCGCCGTGCCGGCCTGAATCCGGACATGCCCCTGCAGACCTGGAGCGGTCTGCAGGAGGCGCTTGATCGTCTGTTCGATGCCGGTTCGACCTGCCCGTACACCGTGGCCGAGCCCGGCCGGGTGATGATCGAGAACGCCAGTGCCTGGCACAACGAGCCGGTGACGCGCACCGAAGCCAGGCGTGAGCTGCCCCGCTTCAACGGCATGCTGCAGATCAAGCATGTGGCGCTGATGGCGAGCTGGCATCGCGCTCAGTTCATGCGCATCTACCCGGACGCACGTGAGGCGGAGAGCCGCTTCGCACGAGGTGAGTGCGCGACCATTGCGGCGTCTTCGTCGAGCTGGCCGAGTTTCCGTCGCCAGGGTGGGTTCGAGCTGGGCATTGCGTCCCTGCCATATCACGATGACATGCCCGGCGCGCCGCAGAACACGCTCGCCGACGGTGCGATGCTGTGGCTGACGGCGGGGCACAAGCCGGCCGAATACAAGGCCATGGCCGCATTTGTGAACTTCTGGCTGCAGCCCGAGAATCAGGTACATTGGCAGCGCGAAACCGGCTATCTGCCATTGAACCGTTCCGGCTTCCTTGCGGCTGAAAGCAACCTGCTCGGCGATGATCTCGAGAACATCCGGGTCGCGGTCGCGCAACTCGTCAACAAGCGCACCACGCCAGCCTCTTCGGCGTCCATCCTGACCGGTCAGGCCGGCACCCTGCGTCTGGTCGATCAGGCACTGGAAGACGTCTGGTCCGGACGCAAGCCGGCCAAGCAGGCGCTCGATGAAGCGGTGATGCAGTTGCAGATGCCAGCGCGCTGATGTCCGACTGGCCCTGGCCCAAGGTGTTTGCGCACCGCTGTGGCGGTGTGCTGGCACCCGAGAACACGCTTGCGGGACTGCGTACCGCGCAGCAGTATGCATGTCGGGCGGTGGAGTTCGATGTGATGCTGAATGCCTCGGGCACGGCCGTGGTGATTCATGACGAAACCCTGGATCGCACCACCAACCGGCGGGGCAGGGTGGCGGATCTGAGTGACGCTGCCTTGTCGTCGGTGGATGCCGGTTGCCGTTTTTCGCCGGCCTTTGCCGGCGAGCCACTCCCGCAATTCGAAACCCTGGCTTTGGCCTGTGTACAGAATCAGGTCTGCGCGAACGTTGAAATCAAGCCTTCATGCGGTGCCGAGCGGTTGACTGGTCAGGTGGTGGCCGCCCTGGCTGCGCGTATCTGGGAAAAAACGGAGCAGGGGCAGGTGCCCCTGCTGTCCTCATTTTCCGGCCTGGCGCTGGAAGAGGCGGCCCGGCATGCCCCTTCGCTCCCGCGTGGCTTGCTGGTCGAAGCCGTGCCGGGCGACTGGCAGGCCCGCTGCGCCCGATTGGGCGTGCAGGCGCTGCATGCCGCCAGCGACACCCTCGACCAGGCGATGGTTGCGGCGTTACGTGCGTCCGGGTTGTGGGTGGTGGCGTATACCGAGAACGATCCGCAGCGCGCGCATTGCCTGCTGGCGTGGGGTGTGAACGCGGTGATTACCGATCGCCCCGACCTGCTGGGCGCGCTTGAATGAGCTGCCGGGGAACCCGCCGGACACCGGGCGGGTCGATAGCAGATTCTTGACGGGCGTGTTGGTCGCCCATACCATCCCTGATTTTTGCGAGCGCAGCAGCCTTGTCGACCCAGCAACTCCTCTCACCCATTGCCGCAGACATGCAGGCGGTCGATGGCGTCATCCGCAAGCGACTGTATTCCGATGTCGTGCTGATTCGGCAGGTTGCGGAGTACATCATCAATAGCGGGGGCAAGCGCCTGCGTCCTGCGCTGGTGCTGTTTTGTGCCAATGCGCTGGGCTATCGCGGCGAGCATCATCACGAACTGGCCGCAGTGGTGGAGTTCATCCACACGGCCACCCTGCTGCACGACGATGTGGTGGATGAGTCGGATCTGCGTCGCGGCAACAAGACCGCGAATGCGCTGTTCGGCAACGCGGCGTCGGTGCTGGTGGGGGACTTCCTGTACTCGCGCGCGTTCCAGATGATGGTGAGCGTGGACGACATCCGGGTGATGCGTGTGCTGGCCGATGCCACGAACGTGATTGCGGAAGGTGAGGTGCTGCAGTTGCTGAACTGCCAGAATGCGGATGTCAGCATCGATGACTATCTCCAGGTGATCCGCTACAAGACAGCCAAGCTGTTCGAGGCGGCCACCCGCCTGGGCGCGATCCTGGGGGGGGGCGACAGTCAACTTGAAGAGGACGTGGCGGCGTTCGGCATGCACCTGGGGACGGCCTTCCAGATCATCGACGATGTGCTGGACTACACTTCGGACGAAGTTGCACTTGGCAAGCACCTGGGCGACGACCTGGCCGAGGGCAAACCCACCCTGCCGCTGATCTTTGCCATGCAACGCGGCACGCCGGAACAGTCGGCACGAGTACGGCAGGCCATCGAGTCCGGTGGTCGCGAAGATTTTCCGGCGGTACTCGAAATCATCCATGCCACCGGCGCCCTCGACGCCTCGCGCGATAGTGCCCGTGCGGAAGCCCAGCGCGCGGCTGAAAAATTAATGCATCTTCCCCCTTCCATTTTCAAAGATTCGTTGCTAGAATTGTCCTCCTTCGCAGTTGAGAGAAATCACTAACTGCAAGACTCGTCGGGGAATAGCTCAGCCTGGTAGAGCACTGCGTTCGGGACGCAGGGGCCGGAGGTTCGAATCCTCTTTCCCCGACCACATTTTCAAGCAAAAAAGCCACCCTTGCGGTGGCTTTTTTGCTTTCTGCGTAAAAATTACGGGGCCCGCTTTCCATGTCCGACCAGAACCAGGCAGGTGATGTGCAACCCTTCAGTTCGCTGATGCCCGAGCATCTTCTTGATGCGCTGGAAAGCGTCGGACTGGAACCGGATGGACGGATCATGGCCTTGAACAGCTATGAGAATCGTGTCTATCAGTTCGGTGTGCAGGATGGGCCGATGCATGTGGTCAAGTTTTATCGTGCGGGCCGCTGGAGCGATGCCGCCATCGAGGAGGAGCATGCGTTCACGCAGGAGCTGGCCGAGCGTGAAATCCCGGTGGTACCGCCACTCTTGCTGGCCGGGCGCAGTCTGCAGCATTTCGAGGACCTCCGCTTTGCGGTGTTTCCGCGTATTGGCGGGCGGGCGCCGGAGTTGAGCGATGCGGGACAATTGACCTGGATGGGGCGCTATCTGGGGCGCATTCATGCCGTGGGGGCTCTGAAACGGTTTGCACATCGCCCCGCGCTGGATGTGGCGAGCTTCGGAGAGCAGGCGCGTGACTATCTGCTGGCACATGACTGTGTTCCCGTCGATCTGCTGCCTGCCTGGTGCAGCGTGGTGGAGCAGGCCCTCGAAGGTGTGCGCGCCTGTTTTGAGCGGGCAGGGGCCGTGACTACGATTCGCCTGCATGGCGATTGCCATCAGGGCAACGTGCTGTGGAGCGAGGGCGGTGCAATGCCGGGGCCGTATTTCGTCGATTTCGACGATGCGCGCATGGGACCGGCGGTGCAGGATCTGTGGATGCTGCTGTCGGGCGGACGCGAGGAAATGAGCAGGCAGCTTGCCGATGTGCTGGCGGGGTACGAGGATTTTCAGGACTTTGAAATGAATGAGTTGCACCTCATCGAAGCCTTGCGGACCCTGCGTCTGTTGCACTATTCGGCATGGATCGCCCGTCGCTGGAACGACCCCGCTTTTCCTGTCGCCTTTCCATGGTTCAATACTCAGCGTTACTGGCAGGACAGGGTGCTGGAACTGCGCGAGCAGATTGCCCTGATGCAGGAGCCTCCTCTGTTGTCGTGCTGAAATTTGAGGGGGCAGGCGTTGAGGGCAGCATCAGTGTGGCCTGTGGTGCGCCGGACAACGTGCCAAGGCGCGACCGCCGGTAGCCCGGAGCGCTGCGCCCGCGAGTGCTGGCTAGGGCTACATCTACGGAGTCTGGCTACACAGTGGCTACATGGCGCCAGAAAACAAAAAGCCCGGCTATCGAAAACCGGGCCAAGTGCTTGATTTTATTGGTGCCGACAGTCTGACTCGAACAGACGACCTACCGCTTACAAGGCGGTTGCTCTACCAACTGAGCTATGCCGGCGAAGCGCGGATTATAGCGTATTCACGTAGTGCTTTTGAACAGTCTGCAACAGTTCACTATCTCGATTTGTTTGATGATGGTGGGTTGGATGTTACCCGTTTTGAGGCGTCGGGTTAAACTTCCGCTTCAGTGGCTGTCTGACAAATCTGGGGCAGCCTTACTCTTTTGGGTCGATTGACTATGCAGACCAGTAATGGTGTTGATTCCGGCAGCGATGCGCAGAACCTGAAAAAGCAGCTTCTTGCAACGTCGCGCAAGGCTTTTGTGGCCGCACTGGCCCGGTTTGCGGAAGACATTGGTTTGTCCGAGCCGGAGTGGCTGGGAGCCATGGCCAGTTGTGTCGAAGAGCAGTTCGACGAATTGATCGGGCTGCGCGACCGCAGGGGCTTTGAGTCGGCAAAGGGCTTGACTGCGTCGCGCATCAGCTTGGTACATGAGCACGATCTCGAGTTTTCGCTTGAGTTGGCGGAACTCGCCAAGCGGGTACGGGAGCTGTGCGAAACGGAACTGCCTCGTCTGCATGTGCGCTTCATGGTGCTGCTGGGGCAGAGGGATGCGGCTGACGAGCAATGTCCGGTCGGGCCTGAGGCGGCCTGCGCGAGTTTGCGTGCGCTGGCCGATGCCGTGGGTTTTGACGGGGTGCAGAGGCTGCGCATGGTGGATCGCAGCGCGGAGCCATTGGCGGTGCGCTTGCTGGAGTTGTATCGTGAGCTGAATCAGGTGTTTGCGGATGCAGGAGTGGTCAGGCAGAAGGCAGCCGACATCCTGCACCGTACAGGTGGCCCGCGCGACAAGGTGCCGTATCAGAACTATGTGCCTTCGAAAGACGATGGGCGTGCGACGCAAGGCGGTGAGTTCAGGCCGTTCCAGGCGTATCCTGAGCAGGTTTCGAAACAGGGTGGAGCGGGGGGAGGCGTCCGTGAAAACGGAGGTGCGTCCCCCGGATTGCCAGGATTGCCCCCGGCCGAGCCGGACGACCCCTTGACGGCCTTCCGAGAGCAGTTGATGCGCCGCAAGCGTCAGAGCAGTGGCGCAGGCGCTGAGCTCGATGCCAGCATGACGGCGGCCATGCTGACGCGGGCACGTAACTGGCTGGCGGAGTTTCATCTCAAGAAACCGGGGGGCATGGCTCGCCTGTCGAGTACCGAGTTGGTCGGTTTGCTGCCGGTTCGGGTTGCAGCAATGGTCGAGGCCGTCGAGCAAATGTTCAATGCGATCGCGGTCAGCGAGTTGCTGCCGCAGGCGATGCGTAAGCTGATTGCCAGTCTGCAGGTGCCTTATCTGCGTCTGACGCTTGATGATGAGGGCGCGGTGACTGACCCCGCTCATCCGGCCCGCAAGCTGTTGGACGGGCTCGCCTTGCTGGCAGCCACCCTGCCACCGGAGGTGACCTTTGACCATCCGCTTGCGGCACGTTTGCATGCGATCGTAAAAGCAGTTCACAAGGCGGGTGGCCCGGGCAGTGACCCCTTTGGCCGGGAGGTGTTCGAGAAGGCTGTGGTGGCCACTGGCCAGATTATCGAAGAACGTGCTGCCCGGACGCGCAAGTTTGCCGAAGATCTGAGCGATGCAACGGAACGCGCCGATCGCAGGGAGGATGCGCTGGTGTTTGCGTCCAGTGCGGTGCTGGGTCTGATCGACAACCAGACCCAGCCTGCGGTACGCAACTTCATCTCGCACTGGTGGATACAGTTGCTGGCGAGGGTGGTGTATACCCACGGCAGCACCCATTCGTCCTGGCAGGAGGCGATCGAACTTGCCGAGCAGCTGATCGACTCGGCGGTGGTGCCCAAGGATGAGAACCAGCGCAGACGCTGGGCTGCGGGTCTGGCGCCCTTGATCAAGGCGCTGGAGAAGGGACTGGCGTCCCTCGGCTTGGCTGAGGCAGCACGGCGCAAGCTGCTTGGGCAGTGCATGGACCTGCATGCGGCCCTCTTGGTGGGCAAGGCGCCCCCGGAGATCACGCTGGAGCCCATTCTTCGGCCGGAGTGGTCGAGTGTGCGCGGTGCCATTCCCCTGACCGTATTGCAGCATCCTGCTTTGGCGCCGGTGTCGATAGCGGCACAGCCGGTGGCTCAGGCCGAGCCGGGCGAGTGGTTGCTTCTTCCGGGGCCGGAGGGGGCTCCCTTTCGCGGAGAGGTTGCTGCGGTGGGCAAGAGCGGCAGGGTGCTGCTGCTGGTCGATCCGGAAAAGGGGCAGGCTCTGGGAGTCACTCGACGGGCGTTGGCCGATCTGTCTTCCCGTCGGCTGGCGTCCAGGCTGGGGTGTGAGTCGTTGATCGAGCGGGTGAGTGAGGACTTGCTGAGGCGCACCCGCGCAGCTTCCTGACACGGCTTCCTGACATGCGCCAGCCCTGAAAGAAACAGGCCCGCTTTCGGGCGGGCCTGCATGCTTTCATAAGAAAAAAGTCAGATGATCAGGCCACGGCGACCGGGATCTTGCCGATCTTCGCCTGCCATTCCTTCGGGCCGGTGTTGTGCACGCTGGTGCCGCTGGAATCGACTGCTACGGTCACCGGCATGTCCTGCACGGTGAACTCGTAGATGGCTTCCATGCCGAGGTCCTCGAAACCGACCACCTTCGCTTCCTTGATCGCCTTCGACACCAGATAGGCCGAGCCGCCCACCGCCATCAGGTAGGCGGACTTGTTGTCGCGGATGGCGTCGATCGCCACAGGGCCACGCTCGGACTTGCCGATCATGGAGATCAGGCCGGTCTGCTCGAGCATCATGCGGGTGAACTTGTCCATGCGGGTGGCTGTGGTGGGGCCGGCTGGGCCGACCACTTCGTCGCGCACCGGGTCGACCGGGCCCACGTAATAGATGACGCGGTTGGTGAAGTCCACCGGCAGCTTCTCGCCCTTGGCCAGCATGTCCTGGATGCGCTTGTGCGCGGCGTCGCGCCCGGTGAGCATCTTGCCGTTGAGCAGCAGGATCTGGCCCGGCTTCCACGAGGCGACTTCTTCCTTGGTCAGCGTGTCGAGGTTCACCCGGGTGGCGACATTGGTGTCGGCCTTCCAGGTCACGTCCGGCCAGTCTTCCAGCTTCGGGGTTTCCAGCTTGGCGGGGCCGGAACCGTCGAGGTGGAAGTGCACATGGCGGGTGGCCGCACAGTTGGGGATCATCGCCACCGGCAGGCTGGCCGCGTGGGTCGGGTAGTCCATGATCTTGACGTCGAGCACGGTGGTCAGGCCGCCCAGGCCCTGCGCACCGATGCCCAGGGCGTTGACCTTCTCCATCAGCTCCAGGCGCAGTTCCTCGACGCGGGAAAGCGCGGCGCCGCTGGCGGCCTTGGCCTTCAGTTCATGGATGTCCACCGGTGCCATCAGCGACTCCTTGGCGAGCAGCATGGCCTTCTCCGGCGTGCCGCCGATGCCTAGCCCCAGGATGCCCGGCGGACACCAGCCGGCGCCCATGGTCGGCACGGTCTTGATCACCCAGTCCACGATGGAGTCGGACGGGTTGAGCATGGCCATCTTGGTCTTGTTCTCCGAGCCGCCGCCCTTGGCCGCACAGATCACTTCCACATGGTGGCCGGGGACGATCTCGTAATGCACCACCGCCGGCGTGTTGTCCTTGCTGTTCTGGCGTTTGCCGGCCGGGTCGAGCAGCACCGAGGCGCGCAGCTTGTTGTCCGGGTGGTTGTAGGCGCGGCGCACGCCTTCGTTGACCATGTCCTGTACGCTCATCCTGGCGTCCCAGCGCACGTCCATGCCGACCTTCAGGAACACCACGGCGATGCCGGTATCCTGGCAGATGGGGCGGTGGCCCTCGGCGCACATGCGCGAGTTGGTGAGGATCTGCGCGATGGCGTCCTTGGCGGCCGGGCTTTCTTCGCGCTCATAAGCTTCACCCAGCGCCTTGATGTAGTCGAGCGGGTGGTAGTAGCTGATGTACTGGAAGGCGTCGGCAATCGACTGCACGAAATCTTCTTCACGAATCACGGTCATGAGGTGTCTCCGGATGGCCCCTTGGGCCGGTATGAATGAGGGACAGCCCAGCATTTTAACAGCAGCCTGCCTGATGGCGGTGTGCGAGGGCGTGTGGTAGCCTCTTCGGTTGTCATGCAGTCCGAAAGGCGGCGTGTAAGTCTTGTGTAAGATACTTGTCCTTTAATGCGCATCGAGCCGCAGTCTTACGCAGGCATTCGAACAGATCGGGAACACTCGGTCACCCCGAAGTCTGGGGAGCTTCAACCAATTACTTCAGTTGAGGAGAGGTGAGCATGTCCAACGAACAGCAAGTCCGCGTTTATCACCCGTCGGAAGATATCGTGAAGAACGCCGCAGTGTCGGGTATGGAAGGTTATCAGGCGCTGTGCAAGGAAGCGGAGGATGACTACGAGGGCTACTGGGGCAGCCGCGCACGCGATCTGCTGGAGTGGCAGACTCCTTTCACCACCGTTCTGGACGAAAGCGAAGCGCCTTTCTTCAAGTGGTTTCCCGACGGCAAACTGAACGTTTCGTACAACTGTCTTGACCGTAATGTCAATAACGGTCTGGGCGACAAGGTCGCGCTGATTTTCGAGGCGGATGGCGGCGAAGTCACCCGCGTCACCTACAAGGACCTGCTTGCCCGCGTGAGCAAGTTTGCCAATGCCCTGCGTGGCATGGGCGTGAAGAAGGGCGACCGCGTCGTCATCTACCTGCCGATGTCCATCGAGGGGATCGTCGCCATGCAGGCTTGCGCCCGCATCGGTGCGACTCACTCCATCGTGTTCGGTGGTTTCTCGGCACACGCATTGCGCGACCGTATCGAGGATGCCGGTGCTGTGGCCCTGATCACCTCCGATGGCCAGTTCCGTGGTGGCAAGGCGCTGCCGCTCAAGCCGATCGCTGACGAGGCGCTGGGGCTGGGTGGGTGCGAATGCATCAAGAACGTCATCGTGGTCAAGCGTACCGGTGGCGATGTCACCATGGTCGAAGGTCGTGACAGCTGGTTCCACGAAGTGGTCGAAGGCCAGTCGGAAACCTGCGAACCCGAGTGGGTCGAGTCCGAGCATCCGCTGTTCATTCTTTATACCTCCGGCTCCACCGGCAAGCCCAAGGGCGTGCAGCACTCCTCCGGCGGTTACCTGCTGCAGGCCATGCTGTCGATGAAGTACACCTTCGACATCAAGCCTGAAGACGTTTTCTGGTGCACGGCCGATATCGGTTGGGTGACCGGCCACTCCTACATCGCGTATGGCCCGCTGGCCTGCGGTGCCACCGAGATCGTGTTCGAAGGCGTGCCGACCTTCCCGGATGCTGGCCGCTTCTGGAAGATGATCCAGGACCACAAGGTCACCATCTTCTACACGGCACCGACTGCCATCCGGTCTCTGATCAAGGCTGCAGACAACAATCCTGCCGTGCATCCGACCAAGTACGACCTCTCCACCCTGCGCATCCTGGGTTCGGTGGGTGAGCCGATCAACCCGGCGGCCTGGGAGTGGTACTACGAGAACGTCGGTGGCAGCCGCTGCCCGATCGTCGATACCTTCTGGCAGACCGAGACCGGCGCGCACATGATCACCCCGATGCCGGGCGCAACCCCGCTGGTGCCGGGTTCCTGCACGCTGCCCTTCCCGGGCATCCAGGCTGCCGTGGTGGACGAAACCGGCACCGAAGTGCCTTGGGGGCAGGGGGGCATTCTGGTGGTCAAGCGCCCGTGGCCGTCGATGATCCGTAACGTGTGGGGCGATCCCGACCGCTTCAAGAAGACCTACTACCCGGAAGACTTCAAGGGCAAGCTCTATCTGGCAGGTGACGGCGCGGTGCGCGACAAGGACAATGGTTACTTCACCATTACCGGCCGCATCGACGATGTGCTGAACGTGTCGGGTCACCGCATGGGCACCATGGAAATCGAATCGGCACTCGTGGCTCATGAGTCCGTGGCCGAAGCCGCTGTTGTGGGCCGCCCGGATGACGTGACCGGTGAAGCCATCGTGGCCTTCGTGGTGCTGAAGGGCGCCCGTCCGACCGGTGAGGCGGCCAAGGCCGTGATCAAGGAACTGCAGAACTGGGTGGGCAAGGAAATCGGCCCGATCGCCAAGCCCAAGGACATCCGCTTCGGCGAAAACCTGCCGAAGACCCGTTCGGGCAAGATCATGCGCCGTCTGCTGCGCCAGCTGGCCAAGGGCGAGGACATCACGCAGGACACCTCGACGCTGGAAAACCCGGCGATCCTGGAGCAACTCAAGGGATAAGCGGGCGAAGAGCCTGACAGGACGTGGTCCCGTTTCGGTGGGCACGTCCTCGGTAGCCGGCACGCAGAGGTCGGCACCAAACAGAATAATGGAGGCAGCCAGCCCCTAGCTGGCAGACGGGAGGAGGAGAAAGCGCGCGCAAGCGCGCTTTTTTTTGTGCACGTCCGGGCCGGACGTGCACCTGTGTGCCTTTCAGTGTTTCAGTGTTCTTCTTGTGCGAGCAGGCGCCGGGTTCGGCGCAATCCCAGAAACACCAGGCCGGCAATCAGCGGGATCGAAATGGCCGTGAGCAGTTCGGGGGCCAGTGGCAGCACCGGCTTCAGCCCCTTCGACAGATAGTTCACAAGCTGCGAACCGTAATAGGTGATCGCCACCACCGACAGGCCTTCCACTGTTTCCTGCAGGCGTAGCTGCAGTTTTGCGCGGCGGTTCATCTGTGCGAGCAGTTCCTGGTTCTGGCGTTCCAGTTCGATATCCACCCGCGTACGCAGCAGTTGTGAGTTGCGTGCGATGCGTGCAGACAGGTCTTCCTGACGACGGGCGATGCTGATGCAGGTGTTGATTGCCGGACTCAGGCGGCGCTCCATGAACTCGCGAATCGATGGGAAGCCCGCCACGCGGACTTCACGCAGATCATGGATGCGCTGCTGCACCAGACGGTAGTAAGCCTCGGCGGCTCCGAAGCGGAAGGTGGTCCGGGCCACCGAGCGCTCCACATCGGCTGCCAGCCGGGTGAGGCGCGCCAGCACCTGACGCTCGTCGTCCGAATTCCGGGCGTTCCCCATGCTGTCCATCAGGTCGGCCAGCTCGCTTTCGGCGCGTGACAGCAGTTGCCCCACATCCTTGGCAACGGGAAAGGCCAGCAAGGCCAGGACCCGGTAGGTTTCGATTTCCAGCAGACGCTGCACCATGCGGCCAGCCTGGCGTGGCGTGAAGGATTCGTCGACCAGCAGGAAACGGGAAAAACCGTCGTCGTGAATGTGAAAGTCGGTGAACACCCAGCCTGCGCCTTCGCCCACATGGGCTGCCACCTGGGTCTTGCCGCGTGGGGATTGCTGCAGCATCAGACTGTCCGGCGGGCACTGACTGGCGGTGCGTACGTCTACATGCGTGGCAACGATCAGTTGCCCGGGAATCGACTGGCGCCAGCGGGTTGGTACGGCCAGCAGGGCATGACTGTGCCCGGTATCGGCAGAGTCCGTGTGACGGTAAAAGGCATAGCTGGAGTACTCGTTGTGGCGTTGCCACTTGAGCCGGAAGTCCGGTCCTTCGAGCAGCAGGTGTGCCTTGTCCGGTTCCGGTTCGGGCAGGCCGAGTTGGGCAGCCAGGGCGCGCAGATGTTCGTCTTCGCGCTGCAGGCTGTCGTCTTCATGCAGAAAGGCCAGGTAGCTGACCGATTCGGGCGCATCCAGCGGAACCGGCGGACGGGCATGGATTTCGTCGCTGAGCGACTGGCGAAGCGGGTGTTCGCGAAAAAAGGAGGACATGGTGTGCGCACTGAAATCGTGAGCGCGAAGAGTAACCCGTGCTGCACGCACGGGAAAGCCCCGGCAGGGAGGACGCGTGGCGGGGCCACGCGTCCTTGTGGATTACTGCTGGAGCGGGATCAGCAGGATTTCGACCCGACGGTTTTGCGCACGTCCCCATTCGGTGCCGTTGTCGGCCACCGGGCGGCTGAAGCCGTAGCCGTAGGCTTCCACACGGCTGGCCGGAACGCCGCGCTGAAGCAGGTAGCTGGCCACGCTGCTGGCACGGTTCTCGGACAGGGTCTGGTTGAAGGCAGCAGCACCCACCGAGTCGGTATGACCTTCCACCCGCACGATGGTGTTGGGGTACTGGCTGACGCTGTAGGCGAGTTGGTCGAGCACCGGGCCGAACTGCGGCTTGACGTTGGCCCGGCCGGTGTCGAAAGTGATGTTTTCCGGCGCCTGCAGGCGGATGGTGTCGCCCTCGCGCTGGACCTGGACGCCCGTGCCGGACATTTGCTGGCGCAGTTCGGCTTCCTGTTGGTCCATCTGGCGTCCGACCAGCCCGCCCACGGTAGCCCCCACGGCTGCGCCGATCAGGGTGCCCTTGGTGCGGTCGCTGCGACCGGACACGGCACGGCCGACCAGCGCGCCCGCGCCAGCGCCCACGGTGGCTCCGGTAGCGGTACGGGCATGATCGCCCTGGTAGGGATTGGAGACGCAGCCACTGAGGACCAGAATCGAGGCCGAGGCGAGCAGGACAGCAACTTTCATGATGAGACCTCCCTTGATGAGAATGATGTGTTCACATTCTGCCTTCATGCAGAGCAGATTTCGCATGACGATCGTCAGAATGTGTAACTTTACTCTTCCGGAGGCCTGCGTGTGTCATCTCATGGGGCGCGTTTCGGTGCCTTCGCCGGTTTCGTCCTCATCGTTCAAGGCCACTGTGGCGCCTGTGTCGGGTTGGCCGAGCTGGCGCAGGGCATGTTGCTGACCGCTGAAAATGTCCTGCCGCAGCGTCCGCACGGCTTCCAGCCAAGCGGCCGAACGTTCGCACTCCGGGCTCACCGGGTGCTCGGTGTCGCTGCCGTTGCGACAGGCTTCGACGCTGCGGCCCTGCAGGGTGAAGTGCACGCCGGGCAGCGGGCGTACCTGCATCTGTTCGGGGGTGCTGGCGGTCAGGCCGGGCAGGCTGTCGCGGCTGTCGCCAAGCAGAGCCAGCATCAGTGAGGGCAGTTGATACATCGGCACATCCCCGAGCTTGAGCGGGCCACGCTTGCCGTCGATGACGATGAGGGGTGTGGCGGTGAGGGTGCGGAACATCTCGTCGGTGAATTCTCCGCGACTGCGGGCGAGCAGGCCCGACTCGACATAACCACCATGGTGGGTGCCCAGGAAGGGCAGGTGGTCGCCGAACACAACGATCAGTGCTCGCGGGTCGCGGGCGCGCAGTGCGTCGAGCATTTCCATCAATTCGCGGGATTTGTAGTACACCGTGTTGGCGTAGGCTTCGACATGAGGGTTGCCGTCGCGGGTGCTGATCACCCGGGGGCGTTCGGCATTGAGCGGATAGTCGAGATGACCGAAATAGGTCAGTACATAGTTGAACAGCGGGGTTTCTCCCGCGTCAAGCAGCGGGCCGATACGCTCCATCACCTGACGATACAGCGAGCGGTCGCTGAGAAAGTCTCGGTTCATGTCATCGAGCACGAAGTCGCGCGAGGACAGGTAGGCATCGAAGCCGATGCGCCGATAGGCGTTCACCCGGTTCCAGAACGAGGCTGCGTTGGGGTGGGAGGCCAGGCTGCGATAACCGGCCGCGCCCAGGTGGGCGGGCAGGCAGGGGACGTCGCGGCGCAACCGACCTTCGAAGAAGACGGCGTTTTCCAGCACCGGAAAACCGCACAAGGCTTCGAACTCGGCATTCGCGGTGTAGCCACCGAAAACCGGTGACAGGGCGTGCGAGTGTCCGGTGGCGGCCCACAACGCGCGGAAGGCCGGATCCATGGGATCGGCGGACAGGCCGGACGCGGTCAAGGCGGCGGGGTCCCAGAAGGATTCGAGCACGATCATGTGCACATTGCGGCTGGGCGGACTGCCATTACCGACCCGCATGAAGGGACTGACCGGTCGTTCGCCCAGCGTGTCGAGCGCCTGGGTCACCTGCATGGCGTCCGGTGGGTTGCCGCGCCGTGCCAGATTGCGGGCGGTTTCCTGCAACAGGTGAATCGGCAGGCCGCGCGCCTCGAAGTTGCCCCGCTGGTTCCATACCCAGTCGCCAAAGCGGGCATCCATCGTCCGCTCGACCCATTCGGGGTGGTGCATGAGTTGTTGCGCCGCCAGCACGATGCCCAGCACGGCCAGCCAGGCCCGGGGTTGTCGCCATGCAAACATCCACAGCAGCAGCATCAGCGGCACGGCCACGAGCGCGATACAGGCCCACAACTGCCAGCCTTCGAGCAGCATGAACAGGTTGCGGGCAGAAATCAGGTCGTCCGGCATGATCGGCCCGCCCAGCACACCGAGCTTGAGCGCATTGCTCAGGGTGAGGACGCTCAGAACGGTGGCGCCCGCCAGCATGAACCGTGGCAGGCTGTGCGACATGGCATAGAGCAGGGCCCCGATCAGCAGATGGGCAGGCAGATCGTGTTTCCAGGTGCTGGCGTACGGGGCCACCCCCAGCCAGTGCCTGCTCGCAGCCTGAGCCAGAAAATACCAGAGGACGATGAAGCCCAGCGCGGCGCCCCAGGATGCTGCGCTGCGCAATACTGGGGGCAGGACAAAGGCGTTCGGCAAGCGAAGCATCACGGCACGATACCGGTCAAGTGATTGAAGATCGTGCGATTGTAATGATTTCGCAAAGCCGGAATGCTAGTGCTTGCGAATTGTTGCGCCCGCGCAACCTTGTTACGCTTGGTCACCTTGCACGGGCGAAATTTCCGGCCTTCCGGCGCCGTTCGGATTCAGCGTGCCCGTTGCTCCGGGCGGGACAGGCGCAGTCGCCACAGGGAGGTGATTTCGTCGCGTCGGGCCTGGTGCAGTGGGTCCGTGTCGTCGTGCGCCTTGCGGTGCACGGGGCGGGTGTCGAGCCGGTCGATGACACTGAGCCCTCCCGCATCGATCCATTCAAGCAACTCGGTACGGGTGCGCAGCCCCAGTCGTTCGGCCAGATCGGACAGAATCAGCCAGCCTTCCCCGTCGGCTGTCAGGTGCTTCCCCAGCCCCTGCAGGAAACCGCGCAGCATGCGGCTGTCGGGGTCATACACGGCCTGTTCGATCGGGGTGGTCGGGCGTGCCGGCAACCAGGGCGGGTTGCATACCACCAGCGCCGCGCGGGTTTCGGCGGGGAACAGGTCGGTCTGCTGCAGGCTGACCCGTGCCTGCAGGCCCAGGCGTTGCAGGTTGTCGCTGGCGCAGGCCAGCGCGCGGGGGTCGAGGTCGGTCGCCAGCACGTGCTGCACGCCGCGCTGGCAGAGCAGGGCTGCCAGTACGCCGGTACCGGTGCCGATGTCCAGAGCGAGCGTGTGGGCGGCTTCGGGTAACGGTGCCTCGGCCAGCAATTGCAGGTATTCGCCGCGCACCGGTGAGAACACGCCGTAATGGGGGTGGATGCGGGCCTGCAGGGCATCGATGAATACACCGCGTTGACGCCATTCATGCGCACCGATCACCCCCAGCAGGCTGCGCAGGCTGAGTACGGCGGGTGCGTGCAGGGGCCCCCAGGCGGCTTCGCAGGCTTCGCGCACGTCGGGCGCGCGGCGCAGGGCAATCCGATAATCGGGTTCCATCGGAATCAGTAACGTTCCGAGCAGGTGCGCGCGCTGGGATTGGGCCAGGCGGTAACGGTTGAAGAGGCTGCGCGGGTCCTGGGGGACAGGGTCGGGGCTGTCCTGCTGTGGCCGCTTCTGTCGCTTCGGTGTCTTGCTGGCGGCAGCGGCATGACGACGGGTGAGGGCGGCGAGCAGCTGGCGCGCGTTGTGATAATCGCCACGCCACAGCATGGCCGTGCCGGAGCAGGCGTGGCGGTAGGCGGCATCGGCCCGCAGCGGGTCGTCGACCACCACGATGCGCGAGGGCGGGCGGCTGTCGCCTGCGCACAGCCAGCGTGCTTCGCGGGCTTGCCCGTCTTCTGTCCAGCACAGGAGGGCTGCGGGGGTGTTTCGTTCAGGGGCTGCGGGTGAAGTCATGTGCTCAAAGCCGGTCGGTGAGAATGATGCCCAGCCCCAGCGAGGTCTGGCGCCAGTTGTAGTCGATCATGCTTTCACCGTAGCCCGAGAACAGGCGGACATAGCCGCGCAGTTCGCCCGCGAGCGGGAAGCTCCAGTCGGCATGAATCGAGCCGCGGTTGTGTTTTCGGTCGAAATTGTTGCGCAGCTTGAGCGAGTACACATGGTCGTCATGACGCAGCACGCCGACCAGTTCGCCACGTCCGATGTATTTCTGGATGTCCGGATTGTCGTCCCGCTCGCTCGATTCCGGAATGCGCCACCATGGACGGAACCAGACAGCCAGGTTGCCATATTCGGCGCCGACTTCGGCAAACAGGCGGTCCCAGCTGCGCGACAGGGGGTCGGAGCGTCCGTTGGATTGATGGACATAGCCAAGCGAGGCGTAGCGCAGTTTCAGCTCACCCAGCGACAGCTGCAGCGGAGCGACCCACATCAGCTCCGGTTCGTAATTGGTTTCGCGAAACGGGCGGGATACCGAGCCGTTGAAGATTTGCCAGTTGCTCTGTTGGGTGTAGCCCATCCAGAGGTTGCTGCCGGTACCCAGGACATTGCCCAGCAGTTTGGTCTTGAACGACAGCTGGAACTTCACTTCGTGCTTGTCCAGTCCCTGCTCCGGACCGGGGGCCAGCTCGAGCAGGGGATTGAACGGCTGGTCGTTGCCCCGGCTGGTGAATTTCACCATGGCATAGTTTTGCCGGTGCGGCCGCAGTCCGAAGGTGCCCCGGTCGGCATCGGCGGTCAGCTCCCAGCGGGCCTGCAGCGGACTGGTGTGGGGCGCGGCGTGGATGACCGGATCGGAGAAGTTCGGCGCCCTGACCCTGGGCGCAGTCGCCGGGCGGGCGGCAAGCTCTGCTTCTGCTGTCTCCGGGAGCGCCCCGGCGGGGGCATGGCGCTCGGCCAGCCGGTCGTAGCAGGCCAGCCGTGCGGCAGGTGCTTCCACGGCCGAGCAGGCGGCCAGGTCATCGGTCAGCGCGTCGGCCAGTCCGTCAGCAAGCCTCTCGGCCTGCACCGGCAAGGTCAGCAGCAACAGTGACAGCGGCAAGAGGTTTTTCATGGGTTCGGGGCGTGCGTGGCTGCGAAACAGGCCGGCAGTGTGCCACGCCCGCCGGGTGAGGGGAATGGCTGGGCGGGGCCGCGACGGCCTGCATGAGGGGGCGGATGGGCATGTGCGCAGCGTGCGGCCCATGCCGGTACGCGTTCCCGGCGTCTGCGCCGTTGCGCACGGCCGGCTGTGTCTGGCCGCGCCAGCGGGTAAAATGGCGCGCCAACACAGGAAGTCACAATGTCCGATCTGCTCGCCAACCTGAACGAAGAACAACTCCGTGCCGTGACCCTGCCGCCGCAGCATGCGCTGATTCTGGCAGGCGCCGGGTCGGGCAAGACGCGGGTGCTGACCACCCGGATTGCGTGGCTGGTGCAGACCGGTCAGGCGGCTCCGCAGCAGATTCTGGCGGTGACCTTCACCAACAAGGCCGCGAAGGAGATGCTGGCCCGTCTGGCCGCCATGCTGCCGATGAATGCTGCGCGCACCGCCCGGTCGATGTGGGTGGGCACCTTTCATGGTCTGTGCAACCGCTTGTTGCGTGCGCACCATCGTGATGCCGGCCTGCTGCAGCTCTTCCAGATTCTGGACTCGGCCGATCAGCTGGCTGCGATCAAGCGCTTGCTCAAGGCGCTGAATGTGGATGACCAGAAGTTTCCGCCGCGCGAACTGCAGCATTTCATCAATGCAAACAAGGAAGCCGGCTTGCGTGCCCATGCGGTGGAGGCCTGGGATGACTTCACCCGCCGGCGGGTCGAGCTGTATCGCGAATATGAACAGCAATGCGAGCGCGAAGGGGTGGTGGACTTTGCCGAGTTGCTGCTGCGCACTTATGAATTGCTCGAACGCAATGAGCCGCTGCGCCGGCATTACCAGGAACGTTTCCGCCATGTGCTGGTGGATGAGTTTCAGGATACCAACCGGCTGCAGTACCGCTGGTTGAAGCTGCTTGCCAATGACGGGCGCGAAGGCGGGGCGTGCCTGTTCTGCGTGGGGGACGATGACCAGTCGATCTATCGTTTCCGGGGGGCGGAAGTGGGCAACATGCGTGACTTCGAGCGTGAGTTCCGGGTCGGCAGCGTGGTGCGTCTGGAGCAGAACTACCGTTCGCACGGCAACATCCTGGAGGCGGCCAATGCAATCATTGTTCGCAACAGCGGACGTATGGGCAAGAACCTGTGGACCGACCAGGGGGCGGGCGAGCCGATCAGGGTGTTCGAGGCATTTTCGGATGGTGACGAGGCGCGCTGGATTGTCGAGGAAATCCAGTCGCTGGTGCGTGACGGGGCGAGTCGTGCCGATGTGGCCCTGCTGTACCGCTCGAATGCCCAGTCGCGCATTCTGGAGCATCAACTGTTTTCGGCGGGCATCCCCTACCGGGTGTATGGCGGGCTGCGCTTTTTCGAACGTCAGGAAATCAAGCATGCGCTTGCCTATCTGCGCCTGATTGCCAACCCGGATGACGATACGGCATTCATGCGGGTGGTGAATTTCCCGACGCGTGGCATCGGCGCACGTTCGCAGGAAGTCCTGCAGGATGCGGCACGCACCTGGAACAGCAGCCTGTATGCCGCCGTGCCTCATCTGTCGGGCAAGGCGGGCACGGTGCTGGCGCAGTTCGTGAGCCTGATGGAGGCGATGCGGCGCGACACCACGGCGCTGACGCTGCCCGAACTGGTCGATCATGTGCTGGATGTGTCGGGCTTGCGCAACCACTACCGTAACGAGAAAGAAGGTCAGGAGCGGCTGGAGAACCTGGACGAACTGATCAACGCGGCGAGCAATTTCACTGCCGAGATGGCCTCAGAGGCGCAGACTCTGGCGCAGCCGCATGCCCTGTTGTCCGATTTCCTGGCGCATGCCTCGCTCGAAGCGGGCGACCATCAGGCCGATGTGGGGGCGGACGCGGTGCAGTTGATGACCGTGCATTCGGCCAAGGGGCTGGAGTTCGATGTGGTCTTCCTGAGTGGTCTGGAGGAGGGGCTCTTTCCGCACGAGAACAGTACGATGGAGCGCGAGGGCCTGGAAGAGGAGCGCCGCCTGATGTATGTCGCGGTGACCCGGGCACGGCAGCGCCTGTACCTGTCCTTTTCGCAAAGCCGCATGCTGCATGGCCAGGCGCGCTATAACCTGCCGTCACGCTTTCTGGAGGAAATTCCCGAGGGGCTGACCCGCTGGTTGTCGCCGAAACGCCCCAGAGGCGGTGCGGGCGCCGGAAGCAGCGGGTCGGGCAGCGCCCCGTCCGCCAGGGCGCCGGTGCCGGCCGCGCCCGCCACGCTGCCCGGCGGCTGGCGGGTGGGGCAGCTTGTGCGTCACGCACGTTTCGGGCAGGGGGTGATCATCGATGCGCGAGGCGGCGGGGCCGATGCGCAGATTCAGGTCAACTTCGGCGATTCAGGCATCAAGTGGCTGCTGCTGTCGGTGGCCAAGCTGGATGCCTGCTGACTGCTGAGTGTCGGGTCGGCCGGGCCGGCCGGTGCTTGCGTCAGGTGCCGTATTTGCGGGCCAGCGTGTCATGCAGGGCGATATATTCCTGGGAGAGCTTGTGACGGGCGTCCAGGTGGATCATCGGCTTGCACTGCTCGTGCGACTCCTTCACCTTCACCGATGAGGACAGATACGGCGAGAGCACCGGCAGTCCTTCGTTCACCAATTCCTGCACCATCTTTTGCGGCAGGGTGGCGCGTGGCTGGAACTGGTTTACGACAATGCCCTCGACGGCCAGGTTGCGATTGTGGTCGGCCTTGATCTCTTCCACATTGGCGAGCAGCGAGTACAGTGCGCGGCGCGAGAAGTCGTCGCAGTCGAACGGAATCAGGCAGCCATTGGCGGCAATCAGGGCCGACCGGGTGTAGAAGTTCAGCGCCGGCGGGGTGTCGATGTAGATGATGTCGAACTGTTCGCTCAACTCGTCGAGGGCATCGCGCAGCTTGTAGATTTTGTATCGGGATTCGAGCTTGCCCTGCAGGTCTTCCAACTCGGGGTGCGAGGGCATCACATGCAGGTCGGGGAAGGGTGAGGCGATGACGAATTCGTCGGTGCTCTTCGGGTTGAGCTTGAAATTCAGCACCTGATCGAAGAAGTCGGCCAATGTGACCGGCAATTCGGTGCTCGCCTGACCGAGCAGGTAGTGTGTGGAATTGCCTTGCGGGTCCAGATCGACCACCAGGGTGCGTTTGCCCTGATGCGCGCTGATCGCGGCCAGATTGCAGGTGATGGTCGACTTGCCGACGCCGCCCTTCTGATTGAATACCACTTTGCGCATGACTCTGCCTCTCCGGAACGTGCCCGGATTGTGCCAGAGCGAATGACAGCGGAGAAGGGGCACTGGACGGACAACGGACTGGGGCGAAGGGTCGGGGCGATGGCGCAAAACGCACTGAGGGGTGCATCGGCCCGCCCCAAGAGTGGGGGGGTGCGATAGAATGACGGCCCTGCCGCGAGTCGAGTCCCCCGGGGGCTGCCGCGCTTTCTGCCTGCGATGTTCCCGTCCGCAAGAGATGGGCGTCGTGCAGGCCTGTCCATGGCCGAATAATGACAAACGGGACATGTCGGCACCTGTGGAGGACTGGGTGCCGGACGAGCGCATGCCGAACCGGGTGTAGACCGGCGGCGGGGTTTGAAGAACATCTCTTTTGTCTCCGGGGGGAGAATACATGGATCAGGATTTCATCGCCGCAGCGCTCGACTACCACCGCGCGCCCACGCACGGCAAGATTTCGGTGGTGCCGACCAAGGGTTTGACCAATCAGCGCGATCTGGCGCTGGCCTATTCGCCCGGCGTGGCGGCCGCCTGCGATGCGATCGTCGCAGACCCGGCCCAGGCCCGCGAGCTGACCTCGCGCGGCAACCTGGTGGCGGTGGTCACCAACGGCACGGCCGTGCTCGGGCTGGGCAACATCGGACCGCTGGCGGCCAAGCCTGTGATGGAAGGCAAGGGCTGCCTGTTCAAGAAGTTCGCCAATATCGACGTGTTCGACATCGAGTTGAACGAGCTCGATCCGGACAAGCTGATCGACATCATCGCTTCGCTCGAGCCGACGCTGGGCGGCATCAACCTGGAAGACATCAAGGCGCCGGAGTGCTTCTACATCGAGCAGAAGCTGCGCGAGCGGATGAAGATTCCGGTGTTCCACGATGACCAGCACGGCACGGCAATCATCTCCTCGGCAGGCCTGATCAACGGCCTGAAGGTGGTCGGCAAGGACATCGACAAGGTCAAGCTGGTGTGTTCGGGGGCAGGTGCCGCAGCGATTGCCTGCCTGGACCTGATGGTGGCCCTGGGCGTGCGTCGTGAAAACGTCTATGTGTGCGATTCGCGCGGGGTGATTCGTGTGGGCCGCGATGCCAACATGGAGCCCAACAAGGCGCGTTATGCACAGGTCACCGATGCGCAGACCCTCGGGGAGGTGATCGAGGGGGCGGATGTGTTCCTCGGGCTGTCGACCTCCGGTGTGCTCAAGCCGGAAATGGTCGAGAAGATGGCCGACCGGCCGCTGATCTTCGCGCTGGCCAATCCGAATCCGGAAATCCTGCCTGAGGACGCCAAGCGGGTTCGGCCGGACTGCATTGTGGCAACGGGGCGCTCGGATTACCCGAACCAGGTGAACAACGTGTTGTGCTTCCCGTTCATCTTCCGGGGGGCGCTCGACGTGGGGGCCACCACCATCACCGAAGAAATGAAGCTCGCCTGCGTGAAGGCGATTGCCGAGCTGGCGCAGGCCGAGCAAAGCGACATTGTGGCGTCCGCATATGGCGGGGCCGACCTGAGCTTCGGGCCGGAGTACATCATTCCCAAACCCTTCGATCCCCGCCTCATCGTGAAGATCGCGCCGGCGGTGGCGCGTGCAGCGATGGAATCGGGCGTGGCGACCAAGCCGATCGAGGATTTCCCGGCCTATATGGCCAGCCTGAGCAACTTCGTCTACCAGTCCGGCATCATCATGAAGCCGGTGTTCAATGTGGCCAAGTCCATCCCGATGGAGCACAAGCGGGTGCTCTTCGCGGAAGGCGAGGATGAGCGGGTGTTGCACGCGGTGCGGGTGATCATCGACGAGGAGCTGGCCCGTCCGGTCCTGATCGGCCGGCCGAACGTGATCGAAATGCGCATCAAGAAGATCGGGCTCAACCTGGTGCCGGAGCGGGATTTCGATATCGTCAATCCGGAGTCCGATCCGCGTTATCGCGAGCTGTGGAACGAGTATTACCGGCTGATGTCGCGCGATGGCGTAACGCCCGAGATTGCCAAGGCGAAGATGCGTCGCGACACCACGCTGATCGGCTGCATGCTGCTGCGCCGGGGCGATGCGGATGCCATGGTGTGCGGCACGTTCGGCACCTATGACTACCACCTGAGGCAGGTGGAGGATGTCATCGGCCTGGCGAAGGGGGCGAAGCTGTTCGCGTCGATGACCATGTTGCTGTTGCCCAAACGCATGCTGGCGATCACCGATCCGTATGTGAACGAATCGCCCAATGCCCAGGAAGTGGCCGAAATTGCCCGCATGGCGGCGGCCGAACTGCAGCGCTTCGGCGTGGAGCCGAAGGTCGCGCTGCTGTCGCATTCCAACTTTGGCAGTTCGCGCTCGGCTTCGGCCCGCAAGATGCGGGAGGCGCGCGACATCCTGCGCACCACCGCGCCCGACCTGGAGTGCGATGGCGAGATGCATGGCGATGCCGCACTGTCGCCGGCGATCCGCGACATGATGCATCCGGATTCGACGCTGTCCGGTGAGGCAAACCTGCTGGTGATGCCCAATGTGGATGCAGCCAACATTTCCTTCAACCTGATGAAGATCGCCAACGGCGATGGCGTGTCGGTGGGGCCGGTGCTGTTGGGCGCGGCCATGCCGGTGCACATCCTCACCCCTTCGGCCACCGTGCGCCGCCTGGTGAACATCACTGCACTGGCCGTGGTCGACGCCAAGGAGCAGCGACTGGCGGCGGAAGGCTGAGTGGCCACCCGTGCGCTTGCGGCAGGTGACGGCCTGCCTGCAGGCGCCGGGCTTCTGCAATGCCACCCCCCGCTGCGGCTCATCCGCAGCCAATTGACAACCTGAGGAGCACACCATGACGCACGCGATCCGCTTTCATCAAACCGGAGGTCCGGAGGTTTTGCAATGGGAAACGGTGGTGCTGCCCGAGCCCGCCCCAGGTGAGGTGCGGGTGCGTCATCATGCGGTGGGCCTGAACTTCATCGATACCTACCACCGCACCGGACTGTATCCGGTCGCGCTGCCCTCCGGCATCGGGCTGGAGGCAGCGGGGGTGGTCGAAGCCGTGGGGGACGGGGTGACCGATCTGGCCCCCGGCGATCGTGTCGCGTATGCCGGCGGGCCGCTCGGGGCCTATGCCGAAGTCCGCAACATGCCGGCCGACCGGCTGGTGCGCTTGCCCGAATCGATCAGTTTCGAGCAGGGCGCCGCCATGATGCTGCAGGGCATGACCGCGCAGTATCTGCTGCGCCGTACCTACCGGGTACAGCCAGGCGATGCGGTGCTGATTCATGCGGCTGCCGGTGGGGTGGGGCTGCTGGTGTGCCAGTGGGCCAGGGCGCTCGGGGCGACGGTGATTGGCACGGTCGGTTCCGACGAAAAGGCGGCGCTGGCGCGGGCCAATGGTTGTGACCATGCCATCGTGTATACCCGCGAGTCTTTCGTCGAGCGGGTGCGCGAGATCACCCATGGGCGGGGTGTGCAGGTGGTGTATGACTCCATCGGCAAGGACACCTTCATGGGGTCGCTGGACTGCCTCGCACCGCTGGGCACGATGGTGCTGTTCGGTGCGGCCTCCGGCCCGGTGCCGCCGTTCGATCTGGGTCTGCTGGCGCAGAAAGGCTCGCTGTTCGTGACCCGGCCGACCCTGTTTACCTATACGGCCCGGCGGGACGACCTGCTCGCCAGCGCACAGGAAGTGTTCGACATGGTTGGCGGCGGTCAGCTCAATATCGACATCCGCCAGCGTTACCCGCTGTCCGATGCGGCCCAGGCGCATCGCGATCTGGAAGCCCGCAAGACCACGGGCTCCACCGTGCTGCTGCCCTGATCGGAACAGGCCGGCCATGAACAGACCGACCGTTTTGCGTGCCCCGCGCGTTGCACGCCTGCTGCGCGCACTTGGCCTGTGCGCGCTGCTGTGCGCGCTGCCGATCACCGCCCTGTCTCAGCCGCCGCTGAGTCCGTCGCAGGCCGCTTTCCTGAAAGCCGAGAACAAGCGCATCGAGGACTATTTCGTCTCCCGTGTGGCGAACATCGTGCAGGTTTCACCCGAGCGGGTGCGCCAGGCCATGCCCGACGAGCGTCGCATCACCGTCACCGTGTCACGTCTGATGGCGGTGCTCGAGCGCGACCTTGGCCAGGGGCTGAGCGACGCGCAGCGCACGGCCATCATGGCGGCAGACGATGAACGCCGTCAGGCACTGGCGCGGGTGCGCGAAGGCGCTTCCCGGCGTTGATCTGCCGTGCCGGCGGCGTATGGTGTTGCCGCATTGCGTGATGTTCCCCCTTTCCCGTTTCAAACCCTTCTGCTTCCCGGCACGGCCGGGCCGGACATCTCATGAAAGTTGCGCATCAACCCCGTTTCGTTCACCTGCGCATGCACACCGAGTACTCGATCCAGGACGGTATCGTCCAGATCGGTCAGGCCATCGATCAGGCCGTGGCGGATGGCATGCCCGCACTGGGCATTTCCGATCTGGCCAACCTGTTCGGCATGGTGAAGTTCTACAAGGGCACGCGTGCCAAGGGCGTCAAGCCGATTGTGGGCGTGGATGCCTGGATCAGCAATGACGCCGAGCGCGACAAACCCTTCAGGGTGTTGCTGATCTGCCGCAATCGCCAGGGTTACGGGCAGCTGTGCGAACTGCTCACCCGTGCCTATCTGGAGAACAAGTACCGGGGGCGGGCGGAGATGCGCAGCGAGTGGTTGACGCCGGACAGCGCATCCGACCTGCTGTGCCTGTCTGGCGCGATGTCGGGCGATGTCGGGCAGGCGCTGATCAACGGCAACACGGCGCTGGCTGCGCAACTGGCGCAGGACTGGGCCGAGCGCTTTCCGCAGCGCTACTACATTGAGCTGCAACGGGCCGGGCATCCGGGCACTGAAAACTACATTGGCGCGGCCGTGCAACTGGCAGCCGACCTGAACTTGCCGGTCGTGGCCACGCATCCGGTGCAGTTTCACACGGCGGACGATTTCAAGGCGCATGAGGCGCGGGTGTGCATTGCCCAGGGGCATGTGCTGGCCGACAAGCGCCGTCCGCGTGAATTCACCGCAGAGCAGTACTTCAAGACCCAGGATGAAATGTGTGCCCTGTTCGCGGATATTCCCGAGGCGCTCGAGAATGCGGTGGAGATTGCGCGACGCTGCTCGCTGACCGTGCAGCTCGGCAAGAACTTCCTGCCGCAGTTCCCCACGCCGGAAGGGATGACGCTGGATGATTTCCTCGTCTTCGAGGCCCGCCGTGGGCTGGAGTTGCGCCTGGCCGAACTGTATCCGGACGAGCAGGTTCGGGAAGCTCAGCGGCCACGCTATGAGGAGCGTCTGAAGTTCGAGACCGACACCATCATCCAGATGGGGTTTCCGGGCTACTTCCTGATCGTGGCCGATTTCATCATCTGGGCGAAGGAAAACGGCGTGCCGGTCGGCCCGGGGCGCGGCTCCGGGGCCGGTTCGCTGGTGGCCTACAGCCTGCGCATCACCGATCTCGATCCGCTCGAGTACGCGTTGCTGTTCGAGCGCTTCCTCAACCCGGAGCGGGTGTCGATGCCCGACTTCGACATCGACTTCTGCCAGGACAACCGTTACCGGGTGATCGAATATGTGCGCGAGCGCTACGGCAAGGAGGCGGTGAGCCAGATTGCCACCTTCGGTACGATGGCCTCAAAGGCGGTGGTGCGCGATGTGGGGCGGGTGCTCGATCTGCCTTATGGCCTGTGCGACCGGCTGTCCAAGCTGGTGCCGGTGGAGGGGGCCAAGCCGGTGTCCCTGCGCAAGGCCTACGAGATGGAGCCGCAGATTGCGGAAATGATGTCCGATGGCAACGACGGCGAGTCGGTGCAGGAGTTGTGGAGTCTGGCCGAACCGCTGGAAGGGCTGTCGCGCAATGTCGGCATGCACGCCGGGGGGGTGCTGATTGCGCCCGGCAAGCTCACCGATTTCTGCCCGCTCTACATTGCCGACGGTGACGATGCCACGCCGGTATCGCAGTTCGACAAGGACGATGTCGAGGCGGTGGGGCTGGTGAAGTTCGACTTTCTCGGTCTGCGCAACCTCACCATCATCGATCTGGCGGTGAAGTATGTGGAGCAGCTCAGTGGCGAGAGGCTCGACCTGAATGCGCTGCCCTTCACCGATCCGGCGGCCTACCAGATTCTGAAGGATGCGAACACCACCGCCATCTTCCAGGTGGAATCGGAAGGCATGAAAAAGCTTCTGAAGAAGCTTGCCCCCGACCGCTTCGAGGACATCATCGCGGTGCTCGCACTGTATCGCCCCGGGCCGCTCGGTTCGGGCATGGTCGATGACTTCATCCTGCGCAAGAAGGGCCAGCAGGAAATCGATTACTTTCACCCGGATCTGACGGCTTGCCTGGAGCCGACCTACGGCGTGATCGTGTATCAGGAACAGGTGATGCAGATTTCGCAGATCATCGGTGGCTATACCCTGGGCGGGGCGGACATGCTGCGCCGCGCGATGGGCAAGAAAAAGCCCGAGGAAATGGCCAAGCACCGCGCCACGATTGCCGAGGGCGCCAAGCAGAAGGGCTACGATCCGCAACTGGCCGAACAACTCTTCGACCTGATGACCAAGTTTGCGGAGTACGGCTTCAACAAGTCGCACACCGCAGCGTACGCCGTGGTGACCTATCACACCGCCTGGTTGAAGGCCCACCACTGCGCGGCCTTCATGGCGGCGACGATGTCGGCCGATCTGGACAACACCGACACGATCAAGATCTTCTATGAGGATGCGGTCGCCAACAAGCTCACCATTTTGCCGCCGGACGTGAATGCGTCGGACTATCGCTTCGTGCCGGTGGATCGCCACATCATCCGCTACGGTCTGGGTGCGGTGAAGGGTTGTGGCGAACCGGCGGTGCGTTCGATTCTGGCCGCACGGGACAAGCAGGGCGCGTTCCACGACCTGTTCGATTTTTGCGAGCGGGTGGATCGGCGCATGGTCAACAAGCGGGTGGTGGAGGCCCTCATCCGCGCCGGTGCAATGGATGGTCTTCCGGGGCACGCAGGGCGTGATCGCGCCCAGTTGCTGGCCACCGTGGGGCTGGCCATGGAGGCCGCCGAACAGGCTGCCGCGAATGCGCTGCAGGGAGGGTTGTTCGACATGCTGCCCGAGGCGGCCGGGGCGGCCGTCGAGTTCGTGCAGGTGCGGGCCTGGAGCGAGCGGGAGCGCTTGAAGGAGGAAAAAACCGCGATTGGTTTCTTCCTGTCCGGTCACCCGTTCAACGCCTTCCGTGCCGAGGTGCGGCGTTTCGTGCGGCGGCCGTTGTCCGATCTGGAGCCCTCACGGGATCTGGTGATGTTTGCCGGGGTGGTGATGGAGGTGCGCACCAAGATGGGCAACCGGGGCAAGATGGCCTTTGTGCTGCTTGACGATGGTAGCACCCCCCGTGAAGTGGCGGTGTATTCCGAGGTGCTCGACAGTGCGCGCGGCAAGATCGTGGTCGACGAGGTGCTGGTGGTGGAGGCCAAGGTCAGCAACGACGATTTTTCCGGTGGGCTGCGCATCGTGGCCGACAAGCTGATGACGCTGGGCGAGGCGCGTGTGCGCTTTGCCCGTGCGCTCAGCCTTAAGATCAATGGTGAGGTGGCGCTTGCGGGCGGGCCGCAGGCCGCAATCGACCGGCTTGAGGGGCTGCTGGCGCCGTACCGTGAGCCGGCCTGCCCGGTGCGCGTGAGTTACCGTAACGCCGTTGCGCAGGGGGACCTGCCACTGGGCGCGGGCTGGCAGGTCCGTCCGGACGATGCCTTGCTCGAAGCCCTGCGCGAGTGGCTGCCACCGGAGTCGGTCGAGGTGCTGTACCCCTGAATCGACCGTTCGGGCTCAGGCATCCTCGGCAATGTGAAAGCCGTCGTGCGCGGGGGGGGCGTCGGCCTGTATCTCGATGCGCAGCACTTCGGCACCGGAGGGGCCTTGTCGGGCCCAGTCGAGAAAGGCGTCGATGGCCTCTTCCGGGCCAGCGACCAGCGCCTCCACCTCACCGCCCGACAGGTTGCGCACCCAGCCGCTGAGGCTCAGGCGCACGGCCTCGCGCTGGGCACTGGCCCGATACCACACCCCCTGCACCTTGCCGCTGATCAGCAGGCGGCGGGCCAGGGGTTCGGGCGCAGGGCCGGATGTGGGGTGGGGCGTGGTACTTGGCGTGGTGGTTTGATCAGACATAGGAAATCTCCGGGTCATGGCCCTGTATGCGCTGTGCGCGGATCAGGGCCTCGGTGATGTTGGAAACGATGTTCTCGTCGCCCAGTTCGTCGAGGAAACCGGAACGGAACACCAGCGACCCCGGTTGTGAGTTGAGGTCGCACAGGATCAGCTCCGCACCGCGTTTCTTCAGGTTGCGATGCAGGGTCTGCAGGATGTCCAGCCCGGTGGTGTCGATGTTGATCACCTTGTCCATGTCGAGTATCACCACGTCGGGGTGTCCGTCCTGCATCAGCAGCAGGTTTTCCAGCTTGTTGGCGGCACCGAAGAACAGACTGCCGAACAGGCGGTAGGCGAGGATGCGCGGGCTGCCATCCTCGCGGCTGAGGGCGGCCTGGCCGTAGTAGTCTTCCAGCTTGATCCGCTCGATGCGTGTCAGGTCGGACATGCGGAAGATGAAGAACAGGCTGGCCAGCACCATGCCGATTTCGACCGCCAGGGTGAGGTCGAAGAACACCGTGATGAAGAAGGTGCCGAGCAGGATGGTGCGGTACTGGTTGGAGTAGCGGGCCAGCTCGCGTGGCGCAAAGGCATGCCATTCCCCCATGTTGATCGACACCACCACCACGATGGCCGACAGGGTGGCGAGCGGAATGTGTGCAGCCAGCGGTGCGAGGGCGACGACGATGGCGAGCAAGACAAACGCATGGATCATGCCGGCCACCGGGGTGCGTCCGCCGGAGCGGATGTTGGTGGCGGTGCGGGCGATGGCGCCGGTGGCGGCAAAGCCACCGAACAGGGGCGCTGCGACATTGGCCAGGCCCTGGGCCATCAGCTCCTGGTTGGGGTTGTGGCGGTCGTCGATCTGATTGTCCGCCACGCGGGCCGAGAGCAGCGATTCGATGGCCCCGAGCAGCGCAATGGTCAGGGCCGGGGCAATCAGCTTGCCCAGTGTGCTCAGGCTCACTTCCGGCAGACCGAAATCGGGCAAACCCTGGGGAATGCCTCCGAAGCGGCTGCCAATGGTTTCGACCGGCAGCATCAGCACCGCGTTGATGCCCGTTGCGATGATCAGCACGGCAAGCGGTCCCGGCAGGCGTTTCATCCACGCCACCCGTGTGGATGCGCGGTTCCAGCCGACCAGCACTGCCAGCGAGGCCACCGACAAGGCGACGGTGGCAGGTTGCAGGGTGTCGAGGGCGCCGAACAGGGTTTGCATTTTGGCGAAGAACTCGCCGGGCAGTTGCTCGATCTGCAGGCCCAGAAAGTCCTTGATCTGCGAGATGAAGATCACCACGGCAATACCGTTGGTGAAACCGATGACCACGGACAGGGGAATGAAACGGATCATGCTGCCGAGTCGCAGGGCGCCCATTGCGAACAGCATCACGCCCGACATCATCGTGGCAATGAGCAGGTTCTGCACCCCGTAATCCATCACGATGGCGTAGATGATGGGGATGAAGGCGCCGGTGGGGCCGCCGATCTGCACCCGCGAACCCCCGAGGGCGGCTACCAGGAAGCCGGCGACGATGGCGGTCCAGATGCCGGCTGCCGGGCTCATGCCGCTGGCGATGGCAAAGGCCATGGCCAGCGGCAGGGCAAGCACGCCGACGGTGATGCCGGCTGACAGGTCGTGGGTGAAACCGGTTCGGTTATAACCGGGCAGGGTGTCGAGCAGTTTCGGGCGAAAGCGGATCATGGTGCCTCTGGGTGCGATTCGTCAGGGGAGGGCAGGACAGCAGCAAGGGCGTGCAGCGCCATCGCCCGGGGGCGAGGCGTTGCAATACCATCCAGCGTTTCGAATCGGTCAGGGGCATGGAGGGGCGCGCGTTCCGGCTTATTTCACGCGCATGCCGGGCCGGGCCCCTGCGTCAGGCGACAGGATGAACAGGCCGGCGCCCTTGTCATTGTCGTCGGACGCCGCCAGCACCATGCCTTCGCTCATGCCGAACTTCATCTTGCGCGGGGCAAGGTTGGCCACCATCACGGTGAGCCGGCCGACCAGCGTGGCCGGGTCGTAGGCCGACTTGATGCCGGCGAACACCTGGCGCGGCTTTGGATTGCCGGTCTCGTCGATCTCGCCGATGTCGAGCGACAGGCGGATGAGCTTGTCGGCGCCCTCGACATGCTGGGCATCGACGATTTTTGCGATGCGCAGGTCGACCTTGGTGAAGTCGTCGATGGCAATGTGTGCCATGGCCGTCTCGGCCGCTTGCGCGGCATGTTGCTGCTTCTCGGCGTGGCGTTGCTGCGAATGTGCTGCTGTCTTGCCGGTGGCCGTCGCTTGAGCGGTGGTCGGAGCCAGCGATTCGCGGTTGGCCTCGAGCAGTGCGTCGATCTGTTTGCGCTCCACCCGGGTCATCAGATGCTTGTAGCCGGCAATCCGATGGCCGGCAGGCAGGGGCGCCCAGATGTCGGGCCAGTGCATGGGGTCGATGTTGAGGAAGGCTTCCACCTGTGCGGCCAGCGCCGGCAGCACCGGTTTCAGGTACAGCGCCAGGTCGCGGAACAGGGTGAGCGCGGTGGTGCAGACGGTGTGCAGGCGCGCTTCCTGGCCCTCCTGCTTGGCCAGCTCCCAGGGCTTGTTGTCATTCACATACTGATTGGCGATGTCGGCCAGACGCATGATCTCGCGCAGCGCCCGACCGTAGTCGCGTTCATCATAGGCGCGGGCGATGAGACCGGCTCCGAGTGCGGCACTGTATTCGCCGGCCAGATCCGGGTCGGTCTCGCCCAGCACGCCGTCAAAGCGCTTGCTGATGAAGCCCGCGCAGCGGCTGGCGATGTTCACGAATTTGCCCACCAGGTCTGCATTCACCTTGGCGATCATGTCGTCAAGGTTGAGGTCGACGTCTTCCATCGTGCCGTTGGACTTGGAGGCAAAGTAGTAACGCAGCCATTCCGGGTTGAGACCCTGCGTCATGTAGGAGTGCGCGGTGATGAAAGTGCCACGGCTCTTGCTCATCTTCGCACCGTCTACGGTCAGGAAACCGTTTACGCACAGCTGGGTGGGAGTGCGGTAGCCGGCGAACTTCAGCATTGCGGGCCAGAACAGGGCGTGGAAGTAGAGGATGTCCTTGCCGATGAAGTGCACCATCTCGGTGCCTTCGGCCTCGGCTCGAGCCGCATCGGTATAGCTCTCGAGATCGATGTCGGCGTGCCGGCCGGCATGGTGGCGGAAGCTGGCGAGATAGCCGATCGGCGCATCCAGCCAGACATAGAAGTATTTGCCCGGAGCGCCCGGGATCTCGAAACCGAAGTACGGCGCATCGCGCGAGATGTCCCAGTCGGAGAGGGTGTTGTCACCGTCCTCGGCACCCTCGCCCAGCCACTCTTTCATCTTGTTGGCGGCTTCTGGCTGCAGGCGTCGCTGGCCGGCAGCATTGCTGCCGCGCGTCCATTCGCGCAGGAAAGCGACCGCCCGTGCATCGGACAGGCGAAAGAAGTAGTGCTCGGAGGTGCGCAGCTCGGGTTTTGCACCGGACACGGCCGAGTAGGGGTTCTTCAGGTCGGTGGGCGCATAGGCGGCACCACAGGCCTCGCAATTGTCCCCGTACTGGTCGGCCGCGCCGCACTTGGGGCACTCACCCTTGATGAAGCGGTCCGGCAGGAACATGTTCTTGACCGGATCGTAGTACTGCTCGATGGTGCGCGTGTCGATCAGACCGCCGGTTTTCAGCTTGCCGTAGATGTCTTCGGCGTAATGGCGGTTTTCCGGACTGTGGGTGGAGTGGTAGTGATCGAAGGCCACGCCGAAGGCGGTGAAGTCGCGCAGGTGTTCGCCATGCACGCGCTCGATGAGCTGCTCGGGGGTGAGCCCTTCCTTTTCTGCACGCAGCATCACCGGGGTGCCGTGGGTGTCGTCTGCACACACGTAATGAATCGTATGGCCGCGCATGCGCTGGTAGCGAACCCAGATGTCGGCCTGGATGTAGCCGACCAGGTGGCCGAGATGGATGTCGCCGTTGGCGTAGGGCAGGGCGTTGGTGACGAGAATCTTGCGAGGCATGAGGGGCGCTTTGGCTAAAAGGTGCAAGTTTAGCAAAAGCGCCGGGGGCTTCCGAAGCTGGATGCGCACTACATCGTAATCCTCACGCCAAAGGCCTTACTCCTGAGGACGGACGATCAATTCCACCCGGCGGTTGATTGCGCGTCCGGTTTCTTCGCGGTTGTTGGCGATGGGTTCGGCCTCGCCGCGGCCGTCCGCGCTCAGGCGGGTGAGGGCAATGCCGCGGCTGCGCAGGTAGTCCATCACGGTTTCGGCGCGCCGGATCGACAACTGCAGGTTGTACAACTCGTTGCCCATGCTGTCGGTGTGGCCGAGTACCTTGATCTGGGTGTGCTCCAGGGGCACCAGCACCTCGGCCACGCGGTCGAGCATTGCCCGCAGTGAGTCCACCGGGTCGGCGCTGTTGCGCGCGAAGCCGTCGGCGGCCGGCAGGCGCAGCAGCAAGGCCCCGTCCTCGCGAGCTTGCAGGGTGATGCCGGGCAGATCGGCGAGTTGCTGCTTGAGCATGGCGCGTTCATTGGGCCATTCGGCCTGCCGGTCGTCCGTACTGTCGGCAGAGGCGCCGGTGCTGTGTGCTTCGTCCTGCGGGGTGTCGGTGGGCAGGGTGGCGCAGCCGGCAACCAGGCTGAGAACGGTGGTGGCGAATAGCAGACGCAGGGTGTGAGCGGGCATGGTGTGGATGCAGGGGGTGGGGTGAATGAGCGGAGCGCTTTTATATCGCGCATTGCCCGGCGCGGCAATGCCCCTGTTCGGCCAGTGGGTGAGGTGGGCGGCAAGCTTGGGTATGATCTGATCCTGTCAGGTCCGGTGGTGGGCCGCTTGATCGAGGAATGAAACATGAGTGTCAGTGCAGAAAGCGTTACCGAAGCCCTGAAGCAGGTGGTTGACCCCAATACCGGCAAGGATCTGGTGTCTTCGCGTTGCATCAAGAACCTGAACGTTGCCGACGGGGTGGTGCGTTTCGATGTGGAACTGGGCTATCCCGCGCGCAGCCAGTATCAGCTGCTGCGCGAGCGGGTGCTGGCCGCGGTGTCACCCTTGCCGGGGGTTGGCAAGGTGGATGTGGATGTGCGCAGCAAGATTGTTGCGCATGCCGTGCAGCAGGGAGTGAAGCTGCTGCCGGGGGTGAAGAACATCATTGCCGTGGCTTCAGGCAAGGGCGGTGTGGGCAAGAGCACCACTTCGGCCAATCTGGCGCTGGCACTGGCCGCCGAAGGGGCGACGGTGGGCATTCTGGATGCCGACATTTATGGCCCGTCGCAGCCGCAGATGCTGGGCATCGGCGATCAGAAGCCACAATCGCTGGACGGCAAGAGCATGGAGCCACTGATGGCGCACGGTCTGCAGACCATGTCGATCGGCTTTCTGGTGGATGTGGAAACGCCGATGGTGTGGCGCGGACCCATGGCAACCCAGGCGCTGACCCAGTTGCTGCGTGAAACCAACTGGCACGATCTTGACTATCTGATCATAGACATGCCCCCGGGTACGGGCGACATCCAGCTTACCCTGTCGCAGAATGTGCCGGTGACGGGTGCGGTGATCGTCACCACCCCGCAAGACATCGCCTTGCTCGATGCGCGCAAGGGACTGAAGATGTTCGAGAAGGTGGGCGTGCCGATTGTCGGTGTGGTGGAAAACATGAGTGTCCACATCTGCTCGAACTGTGGTCACGAGGAGCCGATCTTCGGTACCGGTGGCGGCGGCAAGCTCTGTGCCGACTATGGCATTCCCTTCCTGGGGGCGTTGCCCCTGGATCTGCAGATCCGGGTCGAGGCCGATGGCGGTGCGCCCACCGTGGTCGCAGACCCCGATGGCCGGATTGCCGGCATGTACCGGGAAATTGCGAGAAAGGTCGCCATCGCGGTGGCCCAGAAGGCCAAGGACATGACCCACAAGTTTCCCAATATCGTCATCCAGAACACCTGATGACGCTTGCCTGCCGGCCCCCGCTCGTGCCGAAGGGGGCGGCCTGCTGCGAGCTTGCACAAAAACAGCGTCAAGGATGCTGGCGATTCGCTGTTCAAGCGCCTACACTACGCACTCTTTTCAGGTTGCCGGCCCCGGCCGGCCAGGCAGTGGGGAAACCGCGACCGATGTCCATCAAGTCCGACAATTGGATTCGCCGCATGGCGGAGCAACACGGCATGATCGAGCCTTTTGCGCCCGATCTGGTCCGGCACAACGACACTGGGCGTATCGTTTCATACGGTACGTCCAGCTACGGCTACGACGTGCGTTGTGCAAACGAATTCAAGATTTTCACCAATATCAACTCGACGATTGTCGACCCCAAGGATTTCGACGCGCGCAGCTTCGTGGATTTTGTCGGGGATGTGTGCATCATTCCGCCCAACTCCTTCGCACTGGCCCGCACGGTGGAGTATTTCCGCATCCCGCGCAGCGTGCTGACCGTGTGTCTGGGCAAGAGCACCTATGCACGTTGCGGCATCATCGTGAATGTCACGCCGCTGGAGCCGGAGTGGGAGGGGCACGTCACGCTGGAGTTTTCCAACACCACCCCGTTGCCGGCGAAGATTTACGCCAATGAAGGGGTGGCGCAGATGTTGTTCTTCGAGTCCGACGAGGTGTGCGGAACGTCCTACAAGGATCGTGGCGGCAAGTATCTCGGACAGACCGGCGTGACACTGCCCAAGATCTGAGGGCCGCTGTCACGGACGGGGACACGCAAGGGCCGGCTACCGGCCCTTCTGTACTTTCCGGAGCAGTCATACGGCCGCAACCATCATTCGGTTACCATCCCCGTTTCCCCGGTGCGCATCGGGGCAGGACGCAGGAGAAAAGCATGCGTTTTCAGTTTCCCATCATCATCATCGACGAGGATTTCCGTTCGGAGAACACCTCGGGTCTCGGTATTCGCGCACTGGCCAAGGCCATTGAGGGAGAGGGGCGCGAAGTGCTGGGGGTCACCAGTTATGGCGACCTCACCTCGTTTGCACAGCAGCAAAGTCGCGCGTCGGCCTTCATTCTGTCCATCGATGATGAGGAATTTTCCTCGCCCGAAGCTGCCGAACATGCCATCGCCAGCTTGCGCGGATTTGTCGAGGAAATCCGTTTCCGCAATGCAGACATCCCGATCTTCCTGTACGGTGAAACTCGCACCAGCCGCCACATCCCCAACGATGTGCTGCGTGAGATGCATGGTTTCATCCACATGTTCGAGGACACCCCAGAGTTCGTTGCACGCTACATCGTACGTGAAGCGAAGAATTATCTCGATTCGCTGGCGCCGCCCTTCTTCCGGGCGCTCACTCACTATGCTGCGGACAGCTCCTATTCCTGGCATTGCCCTGGCCATTCTGGCGGGGTGGCCTTCCTGAAGAGTCCAGTTGGGCAGATGTTCCATCAGTTTTTCGGTGAGAACATGCTGCGCGCCGATGTGTGCAATGCGGTGGAAGAACTCGGTCAACTGCTCGACCATACTGGACCTGTGGCCGCTTCCGAGCGCAATGCTGCGCGCATTTTCAACTGCGATCACCTGTACTTTGTCACCAACGGCACCTCGACCTCCAACAAGATGGTGTGGCACACCACGGTGGCGCCGGGTGACGTGGTGGTGGTGGATCGCAACTGCCACAAGTCGATTCTCCACTCGATCATCATGACCGGGGCGATTCCGGTCTTTCTCACGCCGACGCGCAACCACTACGGCATCATCGGGCCGATTCCGCTTGAAGAGTTCCGTATCGAGAACATTCGCAAGAAGATCGAGGCCAATCCTTTTGCCGCCGATGCGGCCGGGCGTAAACCCCGCATCCTGACCATCACCCAGTCGACCTATGACGGGATTGTGTACAACGTCGAAGCCATCAAGGAGATGCTTGACGGCAAGATTGACACCCTGCATTTCGACGAAGCCTGGTTGCCGCACGCCGCCTTCCACGATTTTTACGGCGACTATCACGCGATTGGCGCCGACCGGCCGCGTTGCAAGGAGTCGATGGTGTTTTCCACCCAGTCGACCCACAAGCTGCTTGCCGGTCTGAGTCAGGCCTCCCAGATCCTGGTGCAGGACTCCGAAACCCGCAAACTCGATCGCGACATCTTCAACGAAGCCTACCTGATGCACACCTCCACCTCGCCCCAGTACGCGATCATCGCCTCGTGCGATGTGGCTGCGGCAATGATGGAGCCACCGGGCGGTACTGCCCTGGTCGAGGAGTCACTCTCCGAGGCAGTGGAGTTTCGTCGGGCGATGCGCAAGGTCGAAGCCGAGTTTGGCGAAGCCGACTGGTGGTTCAAGGTGTGGGGGCCAGACTTTCTCGCGGAGGAAGGGCTTGGCACGCGTGAGGACTGGATGCTCAAGGCGGGCGAGCGCTGGCATGGTTTTGGGGACCTGGCCGAAGGGTTCAACATGCTCGATCCGATCAAGGCCACGATCATCACGCCGGGGCTGGATGTGGATGGGGATTTTGCCGAGGGCGGTATCCCGGCCGGCATTCTCACCCGCTATCTGGCAGAGCACGGCATCGTGGTCGAAAAGACCGGGCTGTACTCCTTCTTCATCATGTTTACGATCGGCATCACCAAGGGGCGCTGGAATACCCTGGTCACCGAACTGCAGCAGTTCAAGGACGACTTCGACCGCAATCAGCCCCTGTGGCGCGTCATGCCGGAATTCATTGCCAAGTTTCCATGCTATGAAAAGGTGGGGTTGAAAGACTTGTGCGCGCAGATTCACAGCTTCTACAAAGCGCACGATGTGGCACGCCTGACCACCGAGATGTATCTTTCCAGCATGGTGCCGGCGATGAAGCCGGCAGATGCCTTTGCCCGCATGGCGCATCGCGAGATCGAACGGGTCGCCATTGATGAACTGGAGGGGCGTGTCACCGCCATGCTGGTCACGCCATACCCGCCGGGCATCCCCCTGCTGATCCCCGGCGAGCGCTTCAACGCAACAATCGTGCGCTATCTGAAGTTTGCACGTGACTTCAACGCGCACTTCCCCGGGTTCGAAACCGACATCCATGGTCTTGCCCGTGAAGTCATCGATGGAAAGGTCCAGTATTACGTGGACTGCGTGAAGTAGGACTGACGGGAGTACGCTGTTCAGAACAACGGCCGGATTTGCGTACCCGGCCGTTGTGCTTGCTTATCACTGCACTCCGAACTCAGCGCCTGCGGTATTCGACAAAGTCGTAATCATGTTCGTTGTCCGCATCGGCTTGCGCTGACTGCCGTGAAACCTCTTCGAACCGAGTCCAGTCAATTTCGGGAAAGCGCGCATCCCCCTCGGCATCGGTCCACACTTCAGTCAGCATCAGAGCGTCCGCACGCGCCAGGGTCTGGGCATAAAGCTCCGCCCCCCCGATCACGAACACCTTGTCTGCCCCCGTAGTGCTGGCCAGCGCGTCCTCCAGTGATGTAAACACCTCGCCCCCGTCCGCAACGTAGTCCGGGCGTCGGCTGAGTACCAGGTTGCGCCGACCGGGCAGGGGCCGACCCAGTGACTCCCAGGTTTTGCGTCCCATCAGGATGGGGTGCCCCATGGTGCTGTTGCGAAAGTGCCGCATGTCCGCTTTCAGCCGCCAGGGCAGCGCGTTCTCACGCCCGATCACGCCGTTGCGGGCAACTGCTGCAATCAGGATCAGTCTGCTGTTGATTGTCATACGGCCACCGGTGCCTTGATGTGTGGATGGGGATTGTAGGCTTCGAGTTGAATATCCTCGAAGCGGAAGGCAAACAGATCTTTCACCTCGGGATTGAGCTTGAGCACCGGCAAGGGGCGAGGCTCGCGCGTAAGCTGTTCCCGGGCCTGTTCGAGATGATTCAGATAGAGGTGGCAGTCGCCCCCCGTCCAGATGAAATCTCCGGGCGTCAATTCGCACACCTGCGCGACCATGTGTGTCAGCAGGGCATACGAGGCAATGTTGAACGGCACCCCCAGAAAGATGTCGGCGCTACGCTGATATAACTGGCAGGAGAGTCTGCCGTTCGAGACATGGAACTGGAACAGTGCATGGCAGGGCGGCAGGGCCATGCCGTCTACCTCGCCTGGGTTCCAGGCAACCACCATGTGCCGCCGCGAGTCGGGATTGCGCCGGAGGCCTTCGATCAATTGACCGATCTGATCAATCGTACGTCCGTCTGCAGTTTCCCATCGCCGCCACTGTTTGCCGTATACCGGCCCCAACTCTCCCTGTTCGTTTGCCCACTCGTCCCAGATCGACACACCGTTCTGCTTCAGATAAGCAATATTGGTGTCGCCCTTCAGGAACCAGAGCAGTTCGTGGATGATCGAGCGTGTGTGCAGCTTCTTGGTGGTCAGCAGCGGAAAGCCATCCTCCAGCCGAAAGCGCATCTGCCACCCGAAAACCGACAACGTTCCCGTACCGGTACGGTCATTCTTGCGGTCACCGTGCTCCAGCACGTGGCGCATCAGATCAAGGTAGTGTTTCATCGCAAATCTTCTTCAATAAAGTCACGCCATTCTAAGACAGGGCGGAAGTGCTGAGGTGCCAGGGGGTACGCACGCATGGTGTTCTACTGCCGCTGTGATGCTCATCCCCTTTTTCTGATTTTTTCTTACGAGCTGTTGACAAGCGAGTTCAGGTCTGTAGAATGCGCGGCTCTTCACCGGCAAGCGGAAGTTTCGAAAGCGAAACAGAGCGGCGGCGGTGAGGGGGAAAGAGTGAGAAGTACGAATCGTTTTTTCGGTGTTTTAAAAAAAGTGATTCGGATGGTTGACAAGCAGTTTTGAGTTGATCATAATCTCGTTCTTCGCTGCTTCGGCAGCGGTTCTTTAAAAATCAGGACAACCGATAAGTGTGGGTGCTTGGTTGATGTGGTCTGAGGGCTT